>Ga0209039_10001082_pt1 | contig 26230 bp, 22 predicted proteins | sample BogFormECP12_OM1_FD_188238 | JGI IMG/M metagenome (GOLD analysis project Ga0209039, IMG submission 188238) | Bog forest soil microbial communities from Calvert Island, British Columbia, Canada - ECP12_OM1 (SPAdes) (version 2) | ecosystem: Environmental > Aquatic > Freshwater > Wetlands > Bog ... | reverse complement strand
CTAGGAGAAAAAGATGAAACGCTTTACTTTGTTGTTTGGTTTGATGGTTGCGCTTGCGATGTTGTTTTCTGCCTGCGCACCAGCCGCCACGCCGACCGCGGCTCCCGCGACCCCTGCACCGGTCGCCACTTCCGCTCCAACCACCGCACCGACCACCGCAGCGACAACTGCCTCCACCAACATGAACTTGATTCTTGCAACGACTACTTCCACGCAAGACTCAGGTTTGCTGGACGTGTTGATTCCACTCTTTGAACAGCAATCTGGTTATACGGTCAAGACAGTTGCAGTGGGTTCAGGCGCGGCGCTGACCATGGGCCAGCAGGGCAATGCCGATGTCTTGCTGGTTCACTCGCCAGCCGCCGAAGTAACTTATATGTCTGGTGGTTATGGCAAGGACCGTGTGCTGGTCATGCATAACGATTTCATTATTGTTGGACCAGCCTCTGATCCAGCGGGAATCAAAGGCGACACGAGCGCGGTGGATGCGTTCAAGAAAATCGCTGCAGCGGGTTCAACGTTCATTTCGCGCGGAGACAATTCCGGAACGAACGCGAAAGAGTTGGCGTTATGGAAGAGCGCAGGCGTTGATCCTGCGGGAACAAAAGCAACATGGTATGTTTCAACAGGGCAAGGCATGGGCGCAACGCTGACGATTGCTTCGCAAAAAGCAGCCTACACACTGACGGACCGGGCGACCTTCCTTGCCACTCAAGCAAATCTACAGCTCGGTATTTTGGTTGAGAAAGATAATTCTCTGCTCAATGTTTACCATGTAATCACGGTCAATCCTGATAAGTGGCCCAAGGTCAATTACATGGGCGCGGTTGCATTTATGAATTGGATCATCTCCCCCGCTACTCAGGCTGTGATTGGCAAATTCGGCGTAGATAAATATGGTCAGCAATTGTTCATTCCTGACGCAGGAAAGAGCGATTCGGATTTGGGTTTATAGGGTAAGTAAATACGTTTCCGCGTAACTGATACACAGGCAAAGGATGATCACAAAACTTGTTTGCCTGTGTATTTTGTTTCCTGTATACTTGAAGCTTGATGCTTGCCAAAGAGCCCAAACCTCCCTTTCAAAAGCGGTGAGATTTAGCCTATTATGCCGAAGCTTCGTCAGGTCATTCATCGTTTATATACCAGCCAATACTTGGAATGGGTCTTTGTCCTTCCAAGTTTAGCTCTTTTAGCATTGCTGGCTCTGCCGATCCTCTCGCTCCTTTGGCGGGCTGGTGTGGATGGATTATTTCCCTACATTACACAACCCAGTGTGATTACCGCATTACGCTTGAGTCTGTGGACCAGCGCATTGAGTGTTTGTATCACGGTTATTACTGGAACTCCATTGGCGTTCGTGCTTGCTCAACGAAAATTTATCGGAAAGAATTGGGTCGAATTGATCGTGGATTTGCCGCTGGTACTTCCTCCATCGGTGGCGGGTATCGCGTTGCTGATCGCTTTCGGACGCGAAGGCGTTTTTGGCGGCTGGTTGACGGCTATGAGAATCAGCATACCCTTCACCAGCGCGGCGGTCGTCATGGCACAGACTTTTGTCTCGGCCCCGCTTTTTGTACGCGCCGCACGCATCGGCTTTGCTGAAATTGATCCGCAGTTGCGAGAAGCCGCGTATGTGGAAGGAAGTAACGAGTGGCAATTGTTTCGCCACATTTTGTTGCCTTTGGCCGGGCGCGCCATTTTAAGCGGCGCGGTGCTGGCATGGACTCGCGCGTTAGGTGAATTCGGCGCCACCATTCTATTCGCCGGAAACCTGGAAGGCGTTACGCAGACGATGCCGCTGGCAATTTATATAGGCTTTGAGCAAAGTCTGAATATCGCTCTCGCGCTTTCGTTTTTTATGGTGTTGGTCACCTTCCTATTATTATTAATGATACGATGGCTTGGAAATAGTAAAGTTTGGAGAATTTGAATCGGCAAATGGAATCGATTCCTGGCCTATGGTCTTTAACTCAGTTATCTGGCAAATCACGCTTCTATCATTGCAAGTCTCATCATCAGCAACTGCAATTAGTTTGCTTATCGGTCTACCGGTTGGAACATGGCTCGCGCTTGGAAGTTTTCGGGCACGCGCATTTATCCTGAGCATCATCAATACCGGCATGGCATTGCCGCCCGTTGTCGTAGGTTTGGTAGTGGCAATGATGTTATGGCGTTCAGGACCGCTCGGCGACTTCAATTTGATTTACACGCCTGCGGCGATCATTATTGCACAAACGATTATCGCCGCGCCGGTCGTCACAGGACTTACAGCGGCTGCGCTTCAAGCCTTGGATCCGCGTCTGCGGCAACAATTACTTGGCCTCGGCGCATCCAATTTACAGATGGTTTGGATGTTGTGGCGCGAAGCTCGTCTGCCTTTACTAGCCGCGCTCATGGCAGGATTTGGTTCAGTCATTTCCGAAGTTGGCGCTTCGATGATGGTCGGCGGAAACATTGAAGGCCAGACGCGTGTGCTGACCACAGCGATTGTCTTGGAAACTGACAAGGGCGAATTCAATGTTGCTTTGGGATTGAGTGCGCTTTTGCTGGTAATCACGTATCTCATCACTTTAGCGCTGACATGGATTCAACAACGGAGCGCGAAACGATGACTGCCCTGATTGAAATTCTTGATGTCGTTGTTCAACGCGGCGGACTTGAAGCGCTCCAGATCAACGCGCTCGATATTCCGCGAGGCGAAACGCTTGCGGTGGTGGGACCGAATGGTGCCGGAAAAAGTACGTTATTGCTTGTGCTCGCAAAACTGATGAGGCCTGCACGCGGGCAGATTCATTTTAATGGGAGGCCATTTTCTGAATTGAATGAATTGGAATATCGCCGCAAAATCTCTTTTGTGTTCCAAGACCCGCTATTGCTGGATATGTCTGTTGAAGAAAATGTTGCACTTGGGCTGAAGTTTCGCGGCTTACCCAAAGAAGATATTCAAACGCGCGTGAAGCAATGGATGAAACAATTAGGCATTGAATCGCTTGCGAAACGACGAGCCGGTCAGATATCAGGTGGAGAAGCTCAGAGAATTAGCTTGGCACGGGCGTTTGTCCTTGAGCCGGAATTGCTTCTGCTGGATGAACCCTTCTCGGCGCTCGATCCACCAACACGCGCAAATCTCCTCGATGAATTATCTGCACTATTAGTAAGAGATCATCGTACCGCAATCTTTGTTACTCATAACTTAAACGAAGCTGCAAAGCTAAGTCAGCGGATTGCAATCATCATCAAAGGGAAGTTAATACAGGTCGGTCCAGTCCAACAAATCAAAACGAAACCGATCAATGAAGAGGCTGCGGCGTTCTTGAAGGAATGGATGGATTAGATCATTGAAGTCGCCGGCTGGAATTGAGTAGTCATCCTTCGCTGGACGAGCGGATCAAGAAAACAGCAAATACGGCATCAGTCAATTAAATTACCGAGTAATCGCTAAACTTGAGTTGGCAAGTGAAACCATCTCCGATTTTGTTGTGATCACCATATCGCCGAATTGACTTAACGCCAAGGCGGCTAGCGTGACTCCATATCTTAATCCGATGGCTGTGTTACCGTCTAGCCATCCCTGAATTACTCCTGCTGCTAATGCATCGCCGGCTCCCAGGCGATCAATGATTTTAGTCGGCCGGGCCGGTTCATGGTGCGCCTCTTTTCCATCCCACAGTATTGCGCCTTGTTCGCCGATGGTTATAACGACGTTCTTGGCATGGCTAAGCTCGAGCATGGTTCTTGCAATATCCTGCATTTCACCTTTACAGCCAAAGAGCCGTATCGCGTCAATGCGACTACAAAACAGCATTTCGACACCCTGTATCATGGGGATGAGGATCTCCCGTGCCCTAGTTTCCGACCATAGCTTTTGTCGATAGTTGATATCAAAGCTAATCGGAACCTTTCGGAGCTTTGCAAGGCGTAATGCTTTAGCAACAATTTGGCGGCAAGAATCCGATAAGGCCGGGGTGATGCCTGTCAAATGAAGCAGGCGAGAATCCATTAATGCATCCCAATTGATTTGACTTGGCTTGAGGAACGTAATGTTTGAACCAGCGCGGTCATATGTAACTTGAGTGCCACGCGGTAGCTCTCCAAATTCAACATAATACGTTCCCAAACGTCCCCCTTCATGCCAAATAATACCGGTTAGGTCAACACCGGCTAATCGCAGGTGATTGGCTGCCAATTGTCCGAGCGGATTTTTCGGCAGGGTGCTAACCCAGCAGGTTTTTCTTTCGAGCCGTGCAAGCAAACTCGCAACATTTGCCTCGGCCCCAGCAGGGCATATATTCAGGTCTGTTGCTACTTCAAGGCGTTGGCCGGTGGGTACGCTCAGGCGCAACATGATTTCACCAAACGTCGTCACATCGAAATATGGGTGACTCATTTCTTTCCCTATTCCTATACCTCATGGAGGGCTTGAGGAAGCTGTGTCAGTTGAAATGCAGGAAAAAGAGTGGTACATTTATTGCGGCAAGTGAATTTCCAGCCAACTATTGTTGGATTATAGCACCCCCCTGCTAGCACAGGTCTTTGCTAGGCCAATAGGATAAAATCGTTAATTTGCAATTGTTGGCAGAAGGCGTATGAAAAAGCGTGCGATCGTAGCTTTGACCATCACGGTCGTTGTGCTCAATTTTATATTCACTATTCCTGCAGTTGCTCAGACGGATACTGTCCGGTTTGAAAATATTTCGACCGAACAAGGGTTATCGCAAGCCACGGTAAATGCCATGCATCCAAAAGAAAACACAACCGCAGGGTGCTGAATACTAACAGTCACTTCGCACTAGTCACCTGACACTTTAACAAAAGAATGGTTGATCGGCATAGAAAATCGGGTAAAGTTGTTTTGTGAGAAACATTTTGCCCGGAGGTTCGAATGCCGATCAACACGACCTATCGTACTTGGATTCAGCGAATTTGCGAAGGGACTGCTCCTTTCAGTCGTGAACTGCGTCCAAAACAACGAATCACCCAAGTTCAGAATTTTGTATGGTTGCTGGTAGGAATTTATCATAGTCACTCTGTGCACCTGAGTAAGATTGCTGAAAACGTGATCAGCAATGCAAAGAACGAAAGTACGGTGAGACGCTTGAGCCGATTTCTGGCGAACTCTGCGATCGATGTGCATCGTTGGTATAAACCGATTGCCAAGGGCTGGTTGCAATCGCAGTTTGAACGGGTTGGCGAAATCCGTCTCATGGTCGATGGCACCAAAATTGGTTTCGGCCAACGCCCTGCGCCTTTCAGGGCCAACTGCTCATGGTCTCTCTAGCCTTTCGTCACCGAGCGGTTCCGATTGCCTGGACTTGGATCCCATACGTTCGCGGTCACAGCACGAGCCAACGGCAGGTGAAGTTGTTGAAGTATGTCCGCAGTCTGATCCCTTTGGAAGCACCCGTTTTTCTGATCGGAGACAGCGAATTTGGCTCGATTTTCGTACTCCGGCAGCTCGATGTATGGCATTGGTTCTATGTCTTGCGCCAAAAAGGTAATACCGGATTGTGGCTCAACGAGCAGACGGGCTGGAAAGATTTGGCTAGCTTTGTTCAAAAGGCTGGACAATCCGCTTGGTTTCCAAAAGCGTATTTGACCCAGCAAGAAATGTATCCGGTGTCCGTTTTGATTTACTGGCAGGTTGGCGAAAAGGAACCTTGGTGTCTCGCCACCAATCTGCCGGATGCCAACTTGACCGTGCGATATTATCGCAGAAGGATGTGGATCGAAGAGATGTTTGGAGACTTCAAAAAACACGGCTTTGATTTGGAAGGTACTATGCTTCATCATGCTGCTCGTCTGTCTCGTCTCACTTTAGCCGTGGCGTTCCTTTATGATTGGCTTCTTTCGGTAGGTAGCCGGACCATTCGCACAGGCTTGCGTCATCTCGTCGATCGCAAAGATCGTCGCGATCTCAGTCTTTTTCAAATCGGGCTGCGCTTCATAGATCGAAAACTGTTGCACTCTCTTTCAATTTCGGTGCCACTTTATGCTCGTTCCTAAAACTGTCCGGTGGCTAGACTTCGCAGAACCATAATCAATTCAGACCGGAAATTTACACCTTAGCAAATCGACCCTTGAGTCTCAATTGTTCTGAAGACGTATATACTTGACAATAATCGTGAAAGCCTGTACAATGAAATTGTTGAAATCAACAAAAATCAACAATTTTCAACAGAAGAAACTGGCTTGAACACCTACGGTCGCAGGCAATCACTTTTGGACTTGCTAAGCAAACAACCAAGTTTGCGCGTTTCGGAATTGGCCAAGACTTTGGAAGTCTCAGAGGGTACCATTCGAAACGATCTCAATGCTCTTGAACTAGAGGGCCGACTCAAGCATGTGCACGGGGGAGCAGTTTTGAACAATCAGGATCAATTCCAAAGCAATTCTTTTTTGCTTCGCTTTCAACAAAATCCAGTTGAAAAACTTTCGATTGCGCGAGAGGCGGCCAAATTAATTAAGGATGGGGACTCAATTTTGCTTGATGCGAGCAGCACTGCTTTTTGCTTGGCGCGCGTCTTATCGGAGCGAAAGCGATTGCGCGTCATGACCAACGGCTTTGAAGTAGCAAGAGAGTTAGCGCACAACTCCTCTAACACGGTAATCCTGATCGGCGGGGTTGTTAATGATGATTCTTCTTCAGTAACAGGATTGTTGAGCGAACATATTATTGAAGAGTTGCATATACAAAAGGCATTTGTTTCGTGCAGTGGTTTTACCCTTCGGCGAGGTTTGACGGAGGTCCATCTGGGAGAAGCACAGCTCAAGCGAAAAGCCATTGAGTCAGCTCAACAGGTGATTGCTCTGATTGATTCAAGTAAATTCGGAAAAGAAGACCTGACCCCGTTTGCGCGTCCCGACCAAATTGCGCATTTGTTGACCGATTCAAAATTGACACCTGAATGGTCGGAGAAATTAAAAGAGGCCGGTGTTGATTTCACGATTTGTGAAGAAGAGGCGGTCCCAAATAAATGAGCGAATATGTTCTTGAACTAAAAGAGATTTCGAAGCGCTTTGGAAATGTGGAGGTCCTGCATGGAGTATCCTTCGGTTTAAAGCCGGGCGAAGTCCATGCACTGCTTGGTGAGAACGGCGCGGGAAAATCCACGCTGATCAAGGTGATCACTGGAATCTATCAGGCCGATGGAGGAGAGATCTATCTGAATGATCACCGCGTTCATTTTGAAAATCCGCTCCAGGCGCGTCAGGCCGGGATCGCGGCGATTTATCAGGAGCTCAGCCTTTGTCCGGATCTGAATGTCGCAGAAAACATTTTTCTCGGACGACAACCGACCACGGCTGGAGGGCGGATTGATTGGCGCAAACTGTACAGCGAGGCCGATCGCTTGCTCGCTTCGCTGGGAGTGCATCTCGACTTGAGAACAAGAGCTCGCAATCTGAGTATCGCCCAAATGCAAAGCGTTGAAATTGCCCGCGCCTTTTCTTTGAATGCGCGCATCCTGATCATGGATGAGCCGACTTCATCCTTGACGCTCAACGAAGTCGCTGAATTATTCGGATTGGTGCGCCGCCTCCGCGACGAGGGAGCGGCAATCATTTTCATTTCGCATCGTCTCGAAGAGCTTTTCGAAGTGGCCGACCGCGTCACCATCTTGAGGGATGGCTCTCGCGTCGACACCCGCCTGGTCAAGGATGTGAACCGAGACGAGTTGGTTCGTTTGATGGTTGGGCGCACAATTTCCAACCTTTTCCCCAAACGGGAAATCCAGCCGGGAGAAATTGCACTGAAGGTGGAGAATCTAACCCAGGCCGGTATATTTGAAGATATCTCCTTTGAAGTACGTAAAGGAGAAATACTGGGTATGGCAGGGCTGGTTGGCGCGGGACGCACGGATGTGGCTCGCGCAATCTTTGGCGTGGCACCGCCGACCGGTGGACGAATCCAGGTTGAAGGTCGGTGGGTGAAGATTACATCGCCTCAGCAGGCAATCGGCCTCGGGCTGGCGTACGTTCCGGAAGATCGCCAGCTACATGGCTTGGTACCTGCCATGAGTATCACCTCCAATATCAGCCTTCCGATTCTAAAAGAATATGCACGCCGAGGCTGGCTAATGGATAAAGCTGAGCGCTCAGCCGCCTTCACTGCTGCTCAACAGATGGAAGTACGTGCAAATACGATCTGGCAAATCGCTCGCACGTTGTCAGGCGGTAACCAACAAAAGGTGGTCTTGGCAAAATGGCTTTCCACGAAGCCGCGCATTCTCATCCTTGACGAGCCAACGCGCGGCATCGACGTCGGTACGAAAGCCGCAGTGCACGCCTTGATGAGTAAGCTGGCATCAGAAGGAATCGCCATTTTGATGATTTCGTCCGAACTCCCCGAAGTGCTGGGGATGAGTGATCGTATTATTGTGATGCATGAAGGTCAGATGACCGGACACTTTACCCGTGCCGAAGCCACGCAAGAGAAAATCATCTCCGCAGCCACACAAACTGTGACAACAGGAAGGGCAATGTGACCGTAAATAATCCTCCAGCGACCCGTTCGAATCCGCTCGGGATATTGGCCCGCTATCGTGAAGTCGGGATCATCATTTTTATAATGATCCTCGCTATTATTGTCAGCCTGCGCGCCTCTGATTTCTTGACGCTCGGGAATTTTAGAGACATCCTGCTGGATATCTCCATCCTGGTTATCGTGGCGCTGGCGCAAACTATGGTCATCATCACTCACGGGATCGACCTGTCTGTTGGCTCAAGTATCAGCTTGGTCGCTATGATGGTGACCTTTACGATCAAAACCTATCCGAATATTCCCCTCGTAGTGGTCGTGTTGCTCGGCCTAGCACTGGGCGCCGTGCTGGGGAGTTTCAACGGTTTGATTATTACTGTTGGAAAAGTACCTCCCATTATCGCAACCCTCGGCACACTGAGTATCTATCGAGGCATGGTTTTCTTATACAGCCAAGGGTATTGGATTTCCCCCTACCAATTGCCGGACGCCTTTAAAATGCTATCCAAAGGGACTCCGCTGGGAATTCCCAACATTATTATTTACGCCATCATCGTCGCCATCCTGGTTTATTATTTCCTGAACTATACCCGCACCGGGCGAGACATTTATGCCGTGGGAAGCAATCCGGATGCCGCCGAATATGTAGGGATCCGAAAACAACAGATCATCTTTCTGGTCTATGTACTTACCGGAGTTGCTGCAGGACTGGCCGGCGTGCTCTGGGCATCCCGATTTGAATCCGCTGAAACAAGTACTGCCCTAGGCTTCGAGCTTCAAACCGTAGCTGCTTCCATCGTGGGAGGAGTAAGTATCAGCGGCGGCGTTGGAACCGTGCCGGGCGTGCTCTTGGGGGCGCTCGCGCTGGGAATGATCAACAACGCGGTTACCCTGGTACGCATTTCTCCATTCTGGGAGCAGGCCGCGCAAGGGTTGCTCATCCTGGTTGCGGTTGTTTCCGATATCCTAATCGTGCGCGGCGTGCAGCAGAGGAATAAACCCAAATGAAAGAGACATCCATCTCACCGACCGCTGGTGCCCAGCCGGCCAACCTGATCAGTGCAAACGCGCCTCGAAGATCTTTCATAGCTCATTTCCAGCGCTGGGAATGGATGATGGTAGCCCTGGTCGTGATTGCAATCGTGATCAACAGCCGGTTAACTCCTTATTTTTTGAATGCCCAGAATCTGTCCCGTACCTCAGCGGACTTCATGGAGCTTGGCCTAATGATGCTGCCGATGGTGTTCATCATCATCACCGGCAATATCGACCTTTCAGTGGCATCCAACCTGGGAATGTGTGCCTCACTAATGGCGGTGCTGTGGAACCTGCATATTAACATCTGGGTTGCAGCTGGTGCGGGCTTAGCAGCGGGTACGCTGGGCGGTTTGCTCAACGGTTTCCTCATCGCTCGGATAAAACTACCTGCCTTAGTTGCGACACTTGGGACATATGCTTTTTTTCGAGGGATAGCGTATGTTTTACTGGGTGACCAGGCTGGCCGTGGCTACCCGGATGCGTTTACCTACCTCGGACAGGGAATGATTCCTGGAACACTTATCCCATTTTCCGTGGGTCTATTTGCTGTACTAGCGGTGGTATTTGGTTTGGTATTGCACCGAACCACATTCGGGCGATATTTATTTGCAATCGGAAACAATGAGAACGCCAGTATCTATGCAGGTATTCCAGTGGCACGTATCAAAATAATCATCTATACCATATCGGGATTTATGTCTGCTTTAGCAGGTTTGGTTTTGGCAGCCCGCTTTGGCAGTACACGCCCGGATATAGGCACAGGGTTGGAACTCTCAGTGATCACGGCGGCAGTACTCGGTGGTGTAGATATCAACGGCGGCGTTGGGACGATGGTCGGCGCAATCCTGTCTCTGGTCTTGATCGGCTTGATCACCTTTGGCATGGGACTCAAGAATATCCAAGGTCAGGTGCAGACTATTGCCATCGGTGGATTACTCGTCGGATCAATCTTATTTGCATCGGCGGTTCGCACGATCTCTGCCGGCGATCTGAGAATAAAGTGGCGTACGGTTGCTCTGGCGACCGTATTTATCATTATTTTTGCTGCTTTTTTCATTTTCTTTTACTGGTCACGCACGCCGGTGCTTAAGTCGGTGTCGTTCTAACCCGGCGTGATCCCTCTCAGCAAGTTACAACAGGTGTGTACCTGTTGGCTTGAAAATATCCTAATTCCTTAAAGGAGGAAGATATGCAACGCAACAAGTTTTTCCTTGCCATGTCGGTAGTTGTAATGCTGGGCATGATGTTGAGCGCCTGCGCCCCGGCTGCCACTCCCACTATGGCACCCACCCAGGCACCGGCACCCACTATGGCACCAGCCGCGCCAGCCGCCACTACGGCACCAGCCGCACCGGCCGCCACGAGCAGAACCTATGTATTGGTGCCCAAGAATCTGGGCAATCCTTATTTTGATGCCGCCAATTCAGGTGCACAGTTGGCTGCCAAGGAGCTGGGTGTGACCGTTCTCTATCAGGGTTCAACGACCGCTGATGCCACGGCGCAAATCACCTTGCTTGACTCTCTCATCGCCCAGAAGGTCAACGGCTTGGCAATTTCGGCCAATGATGCGGATGCCCTCGTCCCGACCGGCAAACAAGCGATTGCTGCTGGCATTCCGGTTGTAACTTGGGACTCAAATATTGGCGCCGGTGGTACACAGGTTTTCATCAACCAAGCCAGTACACAGGGCATTGCCGACGTTCAGGTCAAGATGGCTCTTGATCTGACCGGCCCAAGCGGCGGCGAGATCGCTATCCTCAGCGCCACTGCCCAAGCTCCGAACCAAAATGCCTGGATCGCTCTTATGAAGACTGATCTGGCAACGCCTACTTATTCCATGCTCAAACTCGACACCATCGTCTATGGCAATGACGACGACACCACCAGCTACAATCAGGCTCTGGCTCTATTCAAAACCTATCCGAACCTGAAGGTCATCATCGCACCTACCACCGTTGGCATCGCGGCGTCTGCCCGTGCAGTCACGGATCAAAAGCTGATCGGCAAGGTGTTTGTCACTGGCTTGGGCACTCCGAACCAGATGCGCGCATATGTGAAGAGTGGCGCCGCTCCGGAATTCGCACTTTGGAATGTGCCGAACCTCGGCTATCTGACCATCTACACACTCGATGCAATCGCCTCGGGTAAGATTAAGGGCAATCCCGGCGATACCTACACGGCCGGCAAGCTCGGCTCTTACACGATTGCGGCGGATGGTACGGTACTGCTTGGCCCGCCAACGATCTTCGACAAGACCAACGTCGATCAATTTAACTACTAAATCTCCGGCTTTCCGGATCTAAGTAGATTAGACTCTCACTTCGGCAGTTGGCTGTCATCTCGCCGGCTGCCGAAGTGACTGACCAAGAGTGAAACCATGAGACGTGTGGGCTTTCTGTTCAAGGTCCGGCCGGACCGGCTGGATGAATATAAGGAACATCATAAACACGTTTGGCCCGAAATGCTGGATGCATTGCGTGAATCTGGCTGGCATAATTATTCATTATTCATGCGCAAAGATGGAATCATTTTTGGCTATTTTGAAACCGAAGAAAGTCTAACGGTTGCCCAGGCTAAAATGGCTGCCAAGGAAGTTAATACGCGCTGGCAGGAATTCATGGCTCCCTTTACGGATGCCAACGCACGTCCCGATGAAAGTTTTCTGGAACTCGAAGAATATTTTCACCTAGATTAAAACATGACGATCGGACGCAATTATCTTGCAGTGGATCTCGGCGCTGAAAGTGGAAGAACCATTGTCGGCACATTGGCAGATGGGAATCTCACCCTCGCCGAGACTTACCGTTTCCCCAATGACCCTGTTCGCCTGGCGGATGGGCTCCACTGGGATGTATTGCATTTGTGGTCTGAGATCAAGACGGGAATTATTGCATCATCAGCTAAGTTTGAGAAAAAACTTGACGGCATTGGTGTCGACACGTGGGGTGTTGATTTTGCGTTGCTCGATAAAAACAAATCGTTATTATCCAATCCATTTCATTATCGTGATGCGCGTACCGACGGCATGCTGGATGTGGCATTCAAGCGCCTGCCTCGCGAAGCCATATTCAATAACACGGGCATCCAATTCATGCAGATCAACACGCTTTATCAACTGCTGGCGATGGTCACTCAGAATTCTCCTCTCTTTGATGTTGCAAAAACATTTGTTACCATACCCGATCTTTTCAACTACTGGCTGAGCGGCAAGGTCACCAACGAATTTACCAATGCGACAACCACCCAATGCTTTGACCCGCGCAAACGAGACTGGTCCACAACTATTCTCAACACTTTCAATATTCCATCGCATCTTTTCGGCCCCATAACGGACCCAGGCACCAACATAGGGGCATTGCTTCCAGACATCAGGGAGGAGGCCGGCGCGAGTGCATGCTCTGTAATTGTTCCCGCCTGTCACGACACAGGCTCAGCCGTTGCAGCAGTCCCAGCCCAGAATCAGGATTTCGCCTGGATCAGTTCTGGAACGTGGTCGATCATGGGTGTAGAGATGCCTCAGCCAATTGTCAATGAGAAAGCGCTGGAATACAACTTTACGAACGAAGGTGGCGTATTCGGCACATGGCGGCTTTCCAAGAATATCATGGGGCTTTGGCTGGTGCAGGAATGCCGCCGCACTTGGCTACATCAAGGCGAAGATTTGACATACGATGAAATCACTCAATTTGCCTCGGAGGCCAAACCGTTCATTGCTATAATTGATCCGGATGATGGCGTCTTCTTTCATCCTGGTAACATGCCCGAACGCATTCAAAAATACTGCTCAGATACAAATCAGACTATACCGCAAAGCAAAGCTGAAATTGTACGGGTCGCCCTCGAAAGCATTGCTCTGAAGTATCGCTGGGTGTTGGAACGGCTGGAGGAACTTAGCGGGAAACGCCATGATCCGATCCATATTATTGGTGGAGGCACGAAGAACCATCTTCTCAACCAGTTCACCGCGGATTGCACTCAGCGCAAGGTTATTGCGGGACCCGTGGAGGCCACCGCCATCGGCAATATTCTCATGCAGGCGATTGCTTTAGGTCATCTTGCCTCGCTTTCTGAGGCACGTGCTCTGGTCCTTTCATCGTTTGCCCCAGAAGTGTACGAACCAAATACAAATGCCCACTGGGAGGAAGCTTATGCCCAGCAACAGAAAGTGATGAAATAATGTTACAAGCCCCCTATCCCGAAATTGATGACCTGCTCGAAATGATGGGCGAAGCAGGTCAACGCCTGTCCGATATCGAAGCCAGTGAAGGAGCCGCAGGGAATATCTCCGTTTGTTTGCGATGGCCGATCGAGCCGCGCACACGCTTTCCGCTGATGGAGGATTTCGATCTTCCTCAAGCCGTTCCGGAACTAGCGGGGGCAACGTTTCTCGTCTCGGGCTCGGGACGCCGTCTGCGGGAAATTATCGATGAGCCGGTTGCCAATGTGGCCTGTCTGGTAGTCAACCCAGGAGGCAGAAAGGCCAAGCTTTATACCTCCTATCATCACTACTTCGAGCGCGTGACCAGTGAATTTAATTCACACTTGGCTGTGCATTATGATCAAATCCTTTCTACAGGCACGAATTTTCACGCCATCATCCATGCTCAACCAGTGCATTTAACCTATCTCAGTCATATTCCACGTTATCAGGACGAAATGTATCTGAACACTCATTTGTTGCGCTGGCAACCTGAAACCATAATTAACTTGCCGGAAGGAATTGGGTATATTCCCTTCCACCTTCCGGGTTCACCGGAGCTGATGGCCGGCAATGTGGATGAGTTGCGCAGACACCGCATTGTGATTTGGGCCAAACACGGCGTTATGTCTCGTTCTGACCTTACTGTAAAACGGGCATCCGACCGGATCGAGTATGGGGAGACTGCGGCGCGATACGAATACCTCAATCTAAGCGTTGGAGAAATTGGCGAAGGATTAAGCGCGGAGGAAATGCGCAAGATCTGTAAAGCTTTTAACATTCAACAATCCTATTTCTAGAGGCGATCATGACTTCACTTAAATCCAATATTGAATCTGCCTATGCCCTGGCTAAAGAACGCTATGAGGGCCTCGGTGTAGATACAGATCAAGCCATTGCTCGTTTGGACAAGATATCCATCAGCTTGCATTGCTGGCAAGGGGATGATGTCGGCGGGTTCGAAAATCCCGGCGGGGAATTGACAGGCGGCATCGCGGCCACAGGCAATTATCCAGGCAAGGCGCGCACTGCAGACGAGCTTCGAAAGGACCTCGATGTGGTCTACCGTCTGCTTCCCGGCAAACACCGGCTTAATCTGCATGCGATCTATGCAGAGACCGGCGGAAAAAAGGTGGAACGGAACAACCTACGCCCCGAGCATTTCACAGCCTGGAAAGATTGGGCAAAAGCCAATGGTCACGGCGTGGACTTTAATCCCACCTGCTTTTCACATCCAAAAGCTGCCGATGGTTTTACACTTGCACACCATGACCCTGCCATCCGTCAATTCTGGATCGAACATTGTATTGCCAGCCGCAGGATCGGGGAATATTTTGGCAGGGAGCTGGGCGTGCCCGCCGTAACCAATATCTGGATTCCCGATGGGATCAAGGATTCCCCCGCGGATCGTCAAACTCCCCGACGTCTGCTTCTCGAATCCCTGGATCTCGTCCTGGCTGAAAAAATTGATCCGCGCTACAACCTTGATTCAGTGGAACCCAAGCTTTTCGGTATTGGTTCGGAAAGCTACGTGGTTGGCTCGATGGAGTTTTACAGCGCTTATGCTTTGAGCCGCAAAATTTTGCTCACGTTAGACTCAGGCCATTTTCATCCCACTGAGATGGTTGCAGACAAAATCTCAGCTCTGTTGATCTATCTCGACCAGTTGTTGTTGCATGTCAGTCGCGGCGTGCGCTGGGATAGCGACCACGTTGTTACGTTCAATGACGACCTTCAAGCCATGGCGCAGGAAATTGTACGGAACAATGCGTTGGACCGAATTCACATTGGTTTGGATTACTTTGATGCCAGCATCAATCGCGTCGCCGCATGGACTATCGGCGCCCGTAACACGTTGCGAGCGCTGCTCAACGCCTTGCTTGAACCCTTTGACATGCTTAAACGATATGAGGTAAGTGGCGATTACTCGAGCCGTCTTGCATTGCAAGAAGAACTCAAAGCTATGCCTGCTGGCGCGGTCTGGGATTATTACTGTTTAAAGCAAGCGGTACCCGTAGGAATTAGCTTCATGGAGACCATCCGAGACTATGAGAAGAGAGAACTCTCCAAGCGAGCTTGAAAGGACAACCATGCCAACCAAGGACATTTTAAAACAACTAGTTGAACTCTCCAATAACTTGGGACAGCCTGAACACGATTATGTCATCCTTGGAGAAGGTAATACATCAGGCAGGGCCGATGAACAAACCTTTTGGGTAAAGGCGAGCGGCACCGAATTGCGGACTATTACCACGAGCGGTTTTGTTCAGGTGTCCTTTGAGCGCGCGTTGGCTATGCTTAACGGCCCGGCGTTGAATGATCAGGAAGTGAAAGAAGCGCTGACCGCTGCCAAAACAATTCCTGAGGCCGCCGGCCATCCTTCAGTGGAAACCTTGCTTCACGCCCAATTGCTCTGTCTAGAGGACGTAAATTTCGTAGGCCATACGCACCCCACTGCCATCAATGCATTGACCTGCTCAAGGGCTTTCCCCGGCATCTACCAGGGGCGTATCTTTCCCGATGAAATTGTATTGTGTGGGCCAGCGCCTTTACTTGTGACCTATACTGATCCAGGTCTTCTCCTCGCGCGTCATATCCAGAAACTGATGCACGCTTATCTGGACCAGTATGGCAAACCGCCTCGGGTTATCATCATGCAAAACCACGGCCTGATCGTATTAGGTCGGACTGCCAAACAGGTTGAAGATATAACCGCCATGGCCGTCAAGACCGCGCGTGTGCTACTGGGGACCTACTCAGTTGATGGGCCGCGTTATCTCTCACCCCAAGACGTTGACCGCATTCACACTCGGTTAGATGAAGTGTATCGCCGCAAGTTACTCGGCCTGGAAAAAAAGGATTAATATCGCGATGGAGGTTACCACCCGTCTTACGGAACTGGATGCAAAGCTCAATGATTTCTCCGCGCCCATTCGCGCCCAGGCATTAGCTGACTTGTTGGAGCTGGTCCGGCGGGGCGATCTACCCATAGTTCCGGAAACTGACTTGATCAATCTGCACTGTCACACGTTTTATTCCTATAACGCTTATGGCTATTCCCCCACTGGACTGGCTTGGCTGGCTAAACGGAGTGGCTTCAAAGCGCTTGGCATTGTAGATTTCAATGTTCTAGACGGCGTGGAAGAGTATCTGAATGCCTGTGATGCGATCGGTATACGAGGAAGCGCAGGGCTTGAAACGCGTGTCTACCTCCCAGAGTTTTCAACGCGCGAGATCAACTCGCCTGGTGAGCCCGGCGTGTGCTACCACATGGGCATCGGTTTCACCTCCACTCAAGCGCCCGCCGCTGTTGCTCCCATTCTCGTCAGCATGCGTCACCGCGCTGAACAGAACGGACGCCAAGTAGTCGAGCGCCTGAACCGATATCTGGAACAAGTGCAAATAGATTATGACAGGGATGTGTTGCCTTTAACTCCCAATGCCAATGCTACTGAGAGGCACATTGTTGTGGCTTTCATCCAGGCTGCCGCGCACCGCTTCCCAGATCCTACGTTATTTTGGGCCGAGAAGTTGGGTCTCCCACCTGAACGTGTGGTTGAACAATTCGAAGATGAGCCCAAGTTCCAGAACCTGGTGCGGGCTAAGCTAATGAAAGGCGGCGGTGCCGGTTACATCCAACCCGGCCCCGACACCTTCCCGTCCATAGAAGATGTCAATCAATTGATCATAGGATGCGGCGCACTGCCTTGTGCGGCCTGGCTGGATGGCACTTCACCAGGCGAGCAGGCAATCGAAGAGCTGCTTGACTTACTCGTTAGTAAGGGCGTGGTCACGTTCAATATCATCCCGGACCGCAATTGGAATATTCCTGACCCGGATATGCGCCGCGTGAAAGTCCAAAACCTATATAAGGCAGTGGAATTAGCTCAGAAACTTGACCTACCTCTGAACATTGGAACCGAGATGAATAGTTACGGCCAAAAGCTGGTAGATAATCTCGCTGCGCCAGAATTAGCGCCACTTCGCGAACCGTTTTTGGAAGGCGCCTATTTCATCTATGGTCATACGATTATGCAACGTGCGTTGGGACTAGGCTACCAAAGCGAATGGGCCAAAGCCCACCTCGTTACGCGCCGAGAGCGCAACGCCTTCTATACCCAGATAGGATGTCTCATACCACCTGGGCGAAGTGGCGTGCGCCACTTACAGCGGTTTACATCGGCGCTATTACCTGCTGAGATATTGGAACGATCAACACACTTATCTTGATGATACTTAATAACGGTTCATTCTCCTTTTTAAGGCAAGCATGACTCACCAATATCTCTTAGCACATGACTTGGGCACAACAGGAAACAAAGCCACACTCTTAGATCCCGATAGAGGTGTGGTGCTGGCATCCACGTTTGACCCTTACCCTACAATCTATCCCCGGCCCGGATGGGCGGAGCAGGATCCGGCCAATTGGCAGAGGTCTATTTGGCAGTGCACGCGGCGTCTCATTTCCCAAGCAAGTATTGAAACCGGGGAGGTTGCGGCGGTGAGTTTCAGCGGCCATATGCAATGTGCAATGCTCGTGGACCGGCAAGGCGTACCTTTGGAGAATGCTATTATTTGGGCTGATCAGCGATCCACGGATCAGGCTGATTATATTGGCTCTATATGTGGATCTGAGGAGCTTTATCACCTGACTGGGCAGCGCAATAATCCAACTTATACAGCACCGAAATTGTTGTGGATCAAGAAGTATCACCCGGAAATATATAAGAGAGCGTACAAAGTCTTGCAGCCGAAAGATTATGCGGCTTTCTTATTTAGCGGCGTTTTTGCCACCGATTACTCTGATGCCTCAGCCACACTACTCTTCGAATTAGCGAGCCGCCGATGGGCAGCTGAGTTGATTACAGCGCTTGGCTTGGACAAAGAACTTTTCCCTGATATATACCCATCTACCGCCGTCATCGGTCATGTGACACCTGCTGCGGCCGCGGCCAGTGGCTTGATGGCCGGAACACCTGTTGTTATTGGGGGCGGAGACGGTGCTTGTGCGACGGTAGGTGCTGGTTCAGTGAGGGAAGGCGATGCGTATGCTTATCTTGGTTCTTCTTCCTGGATCGCCGTGACGAGCCGGCAGCCGATCTATGACCCTAAACAGCGCACTTTTACCATCGCTCACTTGATTCCCGATTTCTACTGCCCTCTCGGTACAATGCAAGCAGCCGGTGGAGCCTATGGATGGTTGGAGCGCCTCCTTCATCCGGAGGAAATTGGACAAGCCTTGCAAATAATGGATACCCAAGCCGGCAGCGTGCCGGCCGAATCAGGTAACCTGCTGTTTTTGCCATATCTGATGGGGGAGCGAAGCCCATATTGGAATCCGATGGCTCGTGGCGCCTTAATTGGATTGGCCATGCCGCACAGCCAAGCTGAATTCGCTCGGGCGGTTCTCGAGGGTGTTGCTTTTAATCTCAAGTTGATTCTGGATGCCCTCCGAGCACAGGATGTAAAAATTGGCAAACTACTTTTGATTGGTGGTGGAGCCAAAAGTGCGGTTTGGCGACAGATCCTGGCAGATATTCTGGAGTTGCCAATCTGTCTGCCCGCCTTGACAACCGAAGCCACTGCTATGGGGGCGTTAGTCGCCGCCGGTGTTGGAATTGGCCTGTTCTCAGACTTCGGCGTAGTTGACCGCTTGATTTCCATACACGAAGCTGAGCAACCGGATCCAACCCATCACCAACACTATGCAACACTACTTGATCTTTTCAGTCGGGCCTATGAGGCTCTTAATCCTATTTTTTCAGAATTGGCCAAGTTAACACCCGTGAAACCAACCTTAGATTATTAATCGATTGGAGAAAAACATGTCCGATAAATTGAACAACTACCATCGTGTTGTTGATCCCCTGCCAGCCACTTATAAGTTGTGGCCGCTATATGGCGCAGGTCTTGAAAACATGGGACGTGATGGAAAACCTATTGAGACATCGATGCCAGTGTATGGTCCGGATGAATTGCTAGTCCGGCACGATGCTTGCGGCTTATGCTTTTCCGATATCAAGGTCATTACACAAGGACAAAATCATCCACGCATTTTTCGCGATATGAAATCTGAGCCAGTGGTGCTGGGCCATGAAGTATCTATGACTATAGTCGGAGTAGGCAAGAACTTGAGTAACCAATACCAAGTGGGCAACCGGCTCACGCTGGAGACTGATATCCTGGTCAAGGGGAAATCCCTTGCATATGGGTACTGGTTTCAGGGTGGCCTTTCACAATATTCAGTGATTGGGCCTGATATTTATGCCAGTGACTTAGGCAACAACTTAATTCCCGTCCAACTCGAGAAAAGCTACGCCGAGATTGCACTTGCCGAGCCATGGGCCTGTGTCGTTGCAGCTTACACATTGAGCTATCGTACTGGACTAAAATCAGGCGGAACCGCGTGGATTATTGGTGCTGGTGGAGACAAGCCTTACACCATAAGTTCAGGTTTCGAAATCGATTCCCATCCCAGGCGATTACTACTAACCAATGTGGCTCAAGGTTTTGCCGCCTGGCTCGAGACGCGTTCCAAAGAGCTGGGAGTCGAGGTATTTAGCGTGCCGGACGTGACTAACCCACCTGTGGAGTATGTTGACGATATCATACTGTTAGGTAGTGACGCAGACTTGATCGAAAAGGTCAGTCCACGCTTGAATCAGTTTGGGGTTTTTGCCATCATGGATGACAAACCGCTGAGTCGTAGCGTGAATATAGACATCGGTCGAATTCATTATCATCGCTGGGTATATGTCGGCAGCAAAGGGAAGGATATTGCCAAGGCTTACAGTGATGTACCGGTGCGCGCTAACTTACGACCAGGCGGCAAGGCCTGGTTCGTGGGCTCGGGTGGACCCATGGGACATATGCACGTCCAAAGGGCCATTCGATTTGCCAATCCACCTGCTGTTATTGTCTGTAGTGATGTTAGCGACGAGCGGCTAAGTGATTTATTTGATTCTCTTGCAGCTGAAGCAAAAACGAAAGGTATCGAGTTTATTTGCCTCAATCCCATGAAGGAGGCGACTTACAACGCAGGCATGGCGGCCTTCAAAGCCTCCGGCTTCGATGACATCATTGTATTGGCACCGATCCCGGCAGTGATCTCTGACGCATCTACTTATTTGGCCCCTCAGGGAGTCATGAATGTCTTTGCCGGTGTCGCACGCGGCACAATGGCTAAACTGGACTTGAGTGACACTTTTCTAAAGCAGGCTCGTGTCATTGGGCATTCAGCTTCTGCGATGAGCGATATGGAGGAGGTATTGAATAGAATCAATTCCGGTGAGCTGTCCCCAAACCGTTCAGTAGCTGCCATCGGCTCTCTAAGTGCTGCCCGTGAGGGCTTACAAGCAGTGAAGAATGCCAATTTCGCTGGGAAAGTGGTGATTTATCCTAATATCAGGGAATTTCCGCTTACTGCGTTGACGGACTTGAAAGATCCGCTGCCAAGCGTTTATGCCAAGCTGAGTAATGGTCGGGAGTGGACCAAGGAGGCCGAAGACGAATTCTTAAGGTTGATGTTGCCGTAAATTATGTTTTCGTATTTGTCAGTAAAATTCAAAGCAGTAACATGTTGGCATTGCGGAGTCGGAATGGTAAGGACGTTCGCACAGATTGAAGGGCTTCCCCGTTCCACTTTGCGCTCCCAGCATGGAAAATCATCTTTCAAGGAGAAGTATTAAATGGCAAAGCAAGCGGGTAAGAAAGTGCGTGTGGCAATTGTAGGTGTAGGTAACTGTGCATCCTCTCTGATTCAGGGCGTTGAGTTTTATAAGAATGCCAAAGAAGATGAAAAGGTGCCAGGTTTGATGAATGTTAACCTTGGGGGGTACCATATTCATGATATCGAGTTCTCTGCTGCCTTCGATGTGGTCGATACGAAAGTGGGACTGGACTTAAGCGAAGCCATCAGCGCATTTCCCAATAACACGATTAAATTTGCGGATGTTCCCCATCTGGGCGTTAAGGTCGAGCGTGGAATGACACACGACGGCTTAGGGAAGTATTTGAGCAAGGTAGTCAAGAAAGCCCCCGGGCCCACAGTAGATATCGTAAAAACTCTTAGGGATACGCACACGGACGTAGTGGTTAGTTATCTGCCGGTTGGTTCAGAAATGGCAACCAAGTGGTATGTGGAGCAGGTGCTGGAGGCGGGTTGCGGCTTTGTGAACTGCATACCGGTATTTATCGCCTCGCAACCCTATTGGCAGAAACGCTTCGTTGAAAAAGGCCTGCCCATCATTGGCGATGACATCAAGAGTCAGGTGGGCGCCACGATCACGCATCGCGTGTTGACAACCTTGTTTGGCGAACGTGGAGTACATCTGGATCGAACGTATCAGTTGAATTTTGGTGGCAATATGGACTTTTATAATATGCTGGAACGTGAACGACTGGAGTCCAAGAAAATTTCCAAGACCCAAGCGGTCACATCAATGGTTGGCTTTGAAATGGATCCGGACGACATCCATGTCGGTCCATCGGATTATGTACCCTGGCTGACCGACCGCAAGTTTTGTAACATCCGAATGGAAGGTACTACCTTTGGAAACGTGCCATTGCTCCTAGAATGCAAGCTGGAAGTCTGGGACAGCCCGAATTCAGCAGGAGTAGTGATCGACGCTATCCGGTGCATTAAGCTAGCGCTTGATCGCGGCATTTCCGGACCGTTGGTGGGGCCATCCTCATACTTCATGAAGTCACCAGTAGAACAATATGAGGATTCTGAAGCACTTCGGAAAACACAGGAATTTATTGCTGGAAAGTAGGCTTATCGAGAATCCGTTTTTCTCCGCCCCACCTCTTTGCTACGATGAATGGAGTAGGGAACAAGGAAATCGAGACTGGAATCTTTACTATGGATGCAGGATTGCAAAATAAAGTTGCTCTAGTAACCGGTGGGGCACAGGGATTGGGAAAAGCCATCTGCCATCGTCTGGCAATGGAAGGCTATCATGTTGCGGTCGCGGATTTGAACGGGGAAAAGGCAACCGAAACTTCCCAGAATATTCCCCTTGCCGCTGGCCGCCGGGCTATTTCCATCACTGTGGATGTCAGCGATGAGAGTCAAGTGGAAACAATGGTGGATCGTACAGTTCAAGAATTTGGTCACCTCGACCTCTTGGTATCTAACGCGGGTATCCTGATTGCTGAGGAGATCACGGAATTTCCAGCGGAAAAATGGCGTGCTGTAATGAACGTCAATCTGTTCGGTTATTTTCTTTGCGCCAAACACGCCGCTCGCGTGATGAAACAGCAAAAACACGGCGTAATCATTGAGGTCAACTCGAAATCGGGCAAGAGAGGCAGTTTCAAGAACTCTGCCTACGCTGCATCCAAGTTTGGTGGCATAGGCCTAACACAAAGCATCGCTCTCGATTTGGCGGAATTTGGTGTGCGTGTCAATGCTGTTTGTCCGGGAAACTTGCTGGACTCCCCTTTATGGAATGATGGCCCAAACTCGCTTTTTAAACAATACGCCCGTAAATGGGCCATCACTGAAGAAGAAGTGCGCAAGAAATATATTGACCAAGTGCCCATGAAGCGAGGCTGTACTTACGACGATGTGTGCAATGTTGTAGTCTTCCTGGCATCTGATCAAGCCAGCTATATGACCGGGCAAGCCATCAACGTGACAGGTGGACAGGAAATGAACTAAGTGTCCATCTAGATCGAACCGATTAACAATCAGTGATCCATGCCTTTCTTTCAATCTGAAATGTTACATTGCGTTCGTACGAGTGACTACTCCCCACGGCTAAAGCCGGGAGCTTCTAAGGATTAAAACCTATGCGATATAGCCCTAGCGCAAATGATATTTCTACCATGTTGAATATTATAGCACAATTGTTCCATTAATTCTACCACTTCGCGGTAGCGCACCTTATATCCCTACGCATAAATGCAAGGGCTTTACGGTGCTTTTCGGTAAACAAGCCCCGGATGTGTGCCAGTATTAGAAATATGGAGCAGCTCACATCAATCTTGCGGGTTTGATCTAATTCACTGACGGAGATTATCTACACATATGAAAACCATCACCAGACCAACCAGTACGATAGAAAAGGTGTCAGCCATGATCGAAGAGCAGTCGCTGACCAAAGAAGAACTGATCGGTTATTTGCGCCAAGTCATGGAGATTCGGGCGCTGGAAGACAACATTGCCAACTTGTTGAGCAAAGCTGTCCTCAAAGGAGCATCTCATTTGTATGCCGGACAGGAAGCTGTGGCAGTGGGGGCTGTCTCGGCGTTACGCGACGATGATCTGATCACGAGCACGCATCGCGGGCACGGTCATGCCCACGCCCATGGCGACAAAGCAGCCAAGACACCGGATGCCAAACAGAACCACTACAACAAAATGATGGCAGAAGTGTTGGGCAAAAGCGGCGGCTACTGCAAGGGGAAGGGCGGCTCCATGCATATTGCCGACGTGGAGCATGGCAATCTGGGAGCCACCGGCATCGTTGGTGGCAATATTCCTGTGGCTGTCGGTGCGGCACTCGCCCAAAAATTGCAGGGGACCGATCGGGTGGTCGTATGCTTCTTCGGCGATGGAGCAGCCAATGAAGGCACTTTCCACGAATCACTCAACATGGCAAGCATCTGGGATCTGCCGGTAGTCTTTGTTGCAGAAAACAATATGTATGGCATGTCTGTGCCATTCAAGAAAGTCACCAAGCTGCCCGATATCGCCAGTCGTGCCTGCGCCTATGGCATCCCCGGTGAAGCGGTGGACGGAATGGATGTGCTGGCGGTGCGCGGGGCAGTGAAAAAAGCCGCTGAACGCGCGCGGCGCGGCGAGGGACCAACGCTGATCGAAGCCAAGACTTATCGGTATTATGGTCATTCCCACTCGGACCCTCGTGCTTACCGTACTCGGGAAGAAGAGGCCGAATGGAAAAAGCGTGATCCCATCCTTGTGATGAAAGAAAACCTCCAATCCGTAAAAATTCTTACCGATAGCGAGTTTGAAACGCTCGAAACTGACGTGGATAAAAAACTGGATGAGGCCATGAAATTCAGCAATGCATCTCCCGCGCCGAAAGCTGAGGAGGTGAACACGGATGTCTTCGCGCCCGCCAAATTCACCGCCGTCGACTATGAAACCGATCGCCGCCTGCGCATCGCCATAGCTAAGGGCGAAGTAAAGCGTGAAATCTCATATGCTGCGGCGTTGGTCGAGGCCGCTCGTGAAGAAATGTTACGCGATCCGAAAGTCTTTATCATGGGTGAAGATGTGGGTTTGTATGGAGGCGCCTATGGTGCGACGCGCGATCTCTTCAAAGAATTTGGTGAATGGCGCGTCATCGACACTCCGATCTCGGAGGCTACCATCGGTGGTGCAGCCGTCGGCGCAGCCATGGCTGGCATGCGCCCCATTGCCGAAATCATGTACGTGGATTTTACTCCCCTGGCTATGGATCAGGTTGCGAATCAGGGCGCAAAGAACCGCTATATGTTCGGTGGCAAGACCAGTGTTCCGATGGTGATCCGCACCGAAGGCGGGGCCGGACGCGCTATCGCTGCTCACCACTCGCAGAGTTTGGAATCACTATGGACCCATTTCCCCGGAATCTACGTTGTCATGCCCTCCACCGCCTACGATGCCAAAGGTCTGCTCAAAGCCGCCATCCGTGATGACAACCCAGTCATGTTCATTGAACACAAAATGCTCTATAAAGAGAAGGGTTTTGTTCCCGAAGAAGAATATATCATTCCATTCGGTGTGGCTGATATCAAGCGTCCCGGTAAGGACGTGACCCTGGTCACCTATTCCCGTCAAGTGCTTAACTCACTGGAAGCCGCCAACAAACTTGCGGAGGAAGGCATTGATGTTGAAGTTATTGACCTGCGCACTCTCAAGCCTCTCGACATTGATACGATTGTCGCTTCCGTTAAGAAGACCGGGCGTTTGGTGGGTGTTACTGAATCTTATGAAAACACCAGCTTTATCAACGAAGTCATGATGCAGGTGAACGAGCAAGCCTTCGACTATCTCGATGCGCCGATGGTGCGGGTCGCGGCCGCTAACGTTCCTGTCCCACGTGCTGAAATTCTCGAAGATGAAGTCATCCCGAACGTAAGCCGCATCATGGCCAATTGTCGAAAGGTGATAAGCTAATGGCCGAAGAATTTTTCATTCCCCAACTTGGGCAAACTGTCGAAGAAGTTGTCCTCGTGAAATGGCTGGTATCCGACGGCGCCCAAGTTACCCGGGGCCAGGAATTGATGGAGGTCGAAACTGATAAAGCCACCTTCCCTGTGGAATCCAATGCCAAAGGCTACATCCATATTGGTCCATATAAAGAGGGCGATGTGCTGCCGGTACTGACAGTGGTGGCCGTGATCGGCAAGCCGGAAGACAAGTTCGAAACTCGGGCTGCAAATGCCGCACCCGCGTGGAGTGAAGCAGCACCTTCCGTTGAAGTCGCCAATCAAAAAGAAATTGTGGCAGGTCCTACTCAGTCCGAGGCATCCGAGAGAATCTTCGTTTCGCCGCGCGCCAA
>Ga0209039_10001081_pt1 | contig 26263 bp, 12 predicted proteins | sample BogFormECP12_OM1_FD_188238 | JGI IMG/M metagenome (GOLD analysis project Ga0209039, IMG submission 188238) | Bog forest soil microbial communities from Calvert Island, British Columbia, Canada - ECP12_OM1 (SPAdes) (version 2) | ecosystem: Environmental > Aquatic > Freshwater > Wetlands > Bog ... | reverse complement strand
ACCCAAGAGCGCAGTCACGAGTGACTGTGCCACAAGAGCGAGTTGGGGTTGCAAGGAATGGGAATGCGGGTAGGATAGAGGGCTAGCTTGGACGAGTTTTCCGTGATTTTCGTCGAGAGAAGGCCGGGTGAGGACATGATGCAAATCGAAAACGTGAGCCGTCGCGGATTTTTGAAGGGGATGCTGGGGGCGGGCGCGCTGGTCTTAAGCGTGCAGATTCTGCCAGAACGCCTGGTGGGCGCAACGGGGAGCGCGGGCGAAGACCCGATGACGAACGCGGCGCTGCGGCCAAATGTGTACCTAGCGATTGCGACGGATGGAACGGTGTATATCGTGGCGCACCGCGCGGAGATGGGAAGCGGGAACCGCACGGCGCTTCCGCGAATCGTCGCCGAAGAGTTGGATGCAGACTGGACGAAGGTGAAAGTGGAATCAGCCACGGGGGATGAGAAGTATGGCGACCAGGACACGGATGGGTCGCACTCGGTGAAGAGCTTCTTTGACACGCTGCGCGAGGCGGGGGCAAGCGCGCGGCTGATGCTGGTGCGCGCGGCCGCGCAGAGTTGGGGCGTGCCGGAAAAGGAATGCGCGACCGAACTGAATACAGTAGTGCACAAGCCGAGCGGAAAGAAACTCGGTTACGGCGAACTGGCGTCCGCGGCAGCAAAACTGCCCGTGCCGAAGAAAGAGGAACTGCAATTGAAACCGCGGAGCGCATGGCGATACATCGGCAAGGCGGCGTCCGGGTATGACTTGCAGGACATGACCACGGGCAAGGCCGTGTTCGGGCAGGACGTGCAGATGGAAGGGATGCTGTACGCTTCAGTGGTGCATCCGCCGGTGTATGGAAGCGCGGTGAAGACTGTGGACGACACGGCGGCGCTGCACGTGACGGGAGTGAAGCAGACGGCGACGATCGAGGCGTTCAAGCCCCCGGTGATGATGCAGGCGCTGGGCGGCGTGGCGGTGATCGCAGACAACACGTGGGCGGCGTTCCAAGGCAAGAAGAAACTGAAGATCGAGTGGGAGAAGAGCGAGCACAGCGCGTGGAATTCCGGCGAGTTCCGGAAGGAACTGGAAACCACGGCGCGAAAGCCCTGCAAAGTGGTACGGGAAAACGGGAATGTGGAGAAGGCGTTTGCGAAGGGCGGGAAGATTGTAGAAGCGGAATATTACGCGCCGATGCTGGCGCACGCGTCCATGGAGCCGCCGGCGGCGCTGGCCGTGTATCGCGACGGAAAAGTGGAGGCGTGGGCGCCGACACAAAATCCGCAGGGTGCGCGGGATGCGGTGGCCGCAGCGGTGGGACTGAAAAAAGAAGATGTGACGATCCACATGACGCTGCTCGGCGGCGCGTTTGGAAGGAAGTCGTTTCCTGACTTCATCGTGGAAGCGGCGGTGCTTTCGAAGAAGACGGGGAAGCCGATAAAGGTGGTATGGAGCCGGGAAGACGACATCAAGTTCGACACGTTTCACTCGGTGGCAGCGATGTATTTCAAGGCGTCGCTGGGAGCGGATGGGAAGCCGACGGCGTGGTTGCAGCGAAGCGTGTTTCCGCCGATTGTTTCGACGTTTGATCCGAATGGGTTGTATGCGGACGCCGGGGAGATTGGATTGGGGTTCAGCGATATTCCATTCGCGATTCCGAATCATCGGGCGGAAAACGGACCGGCAAAAGCGCACACGCGGATTGGGTGGCTGCGGTCGGTGGCAAATATTTACCACGCGTTCGGGGTGCACTCTTTTGTAGGGGAACTGGCCAACGCGGCGGGGAAGGATCAATTGGAGTACGTGCTGGAGCTGCTGGGGCCGGACCGGATCATGCCGAAAGAAGAACTGCCGAAGGATTACGAAAATTACGACGGAGACTACGCGGCCTACCCAATCGACATCGCGCGGTTCCGGCGCGTGTTGCAGCTTGCCGCAGAAAAATCCGGGTGGGGCAAACAAAAGCTGGGGAAAGGATTCGGGATGGGTCTGGCGGTGCACCGCAGCTTTTTGACGTACGTGGCGACGGTGGTGCAGGCAGAGGTGAAGGACGGGCAAGTGGATATCCTGAAGGTGGACACGGCGGTGGACGCGGGAACCATCGTGAATCCGACAACGGTGAGGCAGCAGTTTGAAGGCGCAGCGGTGATGGGCACGAGTATCGCGTTCTATGGGGAGATAACCGCGACGAATGGCGTGATTGACCAGTCCAACTTTGATGGGTTCCAAATTGCGCGGATGAATACGGCGCCGCGGGAGACGAATGTGCACATTGTCGAGAGCGACGCGCCTCCCGCGGGAATTGGTGAGCCGGGATTGCCACCTATGGCGCCGGCAATTTATAACGCGGTGTTTACGGCTACGGGGAAGCGGATACGGGAGATGCCGTTGACGAAGGCGGGGCTGGCATAGGGGGATCGCTGACGGGATATCAGCGATCAGTAATCAGATATCAGGAAGCGGAAATGTAAGTGGCTCACTTCCTGCCAAGAAAGAGACGCGAGGTGACTGGGGCGCAGCGGTGCTGCGCCCCTACGTGTTTTGGCATAGTATGCGGATGTGCAGAGGTTGCCTTGAAACTTGCAATGGGAATTGTTTGTTTGGCGATGGCGGGGATGGCGATTCCGGCTTGCGGACAGCGGCGGCCAGTGTTGCCGCAGATTGATGAGCCGCATCCTTATTATTTCCGCGAACTGTATTTGCCGCAGTTGACGAGCGGGCCGAGCAGTTTGAGTTGGGGGCCGGACTCGAAGGAATTGATTTACTCGATGGCGGGATCGCTGTGGCGGCAAAAATTGGATTCCAAGGAGGCAGTGCAATTGACGGATGGGCCGGGATACGACTATCAGCCGGATTGGTCGCCGGATGGGAAGAGCGTGGTGTACGTGTCGTATCAGAAGGATGCGATGGAGTTGTGGATGCTGGAATTGGAGAGCGGGAAGACACGTGCGCTGACAAGCGGGGGAGCGGTAAATGTGGAGCCGCGATGGTCACCCGATGGAAAACGTATTGTGTGGGTTTCGACGCAGTACAACGGGCGATTTCACGTGTTCATGGCGGATGTTGCGAATGGCGAGTTGAAGAACGTGGTGAGATTAACGGGGGAAACGAAAAGTCCTCTGCCCCGGTACTACTACAGCGCGTACGACATGGAGATCAATCCGGTGTGGACCCGGGAAGGAAAAGAAATCTTGTTCGTATCGAATCGTGGACACATTTACGGAACAGGTGGATTCTGGCGGATGAAGGCGGAGCCGGGCGCGGAGGCGCGGGAGATTCATTACGAGGAGACGAGTTGGAAGGCGCGGCCGGACTTTTCGCCGGATGGGTCGCGGATGGTGTACAGCTCGTATCTGGGGAGGCAGTGGCACAACTTGTGGTTGATGCCGGCGAATGGGGGAGATGCGTTTCCACTTTCGTACGGGGATTGGGATGAGACGAATGCGAGGTGGTCGCCGGACGGAAAAAGTATCGCCTCTGTGGCAAATTACGATGGCAACACACAATTGTGGCTGCAAACAGCCACCGGCGCAGAGCGACACAGTCTAAGAGTCAATCAACGGCGCTATATGCGACCGCATGGAGATCTTTTCATAAGCGTAGTTGACGAGCGGGGCGGAAGCGTACATGCCCGACTTTCTGTAACTTCTGCGGATGGACGATTTTATTCACCAAATCACGCTTTAGTCCACGCGGATGATGGGTATGACCGCGCCGAGCGGGCCTCTGAACGGCATTACATTCACAGCGGGGTTCTAAGCGAAGTCCACGTACCGTCCGGGAAAATCACAATAGACGCTTTGCATGGATTCGAGTATGCGGCTGCCAGCCGCACATTGGACGTGGTCGGAGGAAGCGAGATACATGTCGAGTTGCGCCTCAAGCCCATCAGCAATGAGAAAACTTGGAGGCATTGGATAAGCGGCGATTTGCATGTGCACATGAACTATGGTGGAACCTACAAGAATGAGCCGAGCAATCTAATCAGACAGGGAAATGCCGAAGGCGTTGCTGTAATTAACGAACTGACCGTAAACAAAGAGCAGAGGTTCCCCGACGTTCAATTCTTGGATTTTGGCGGCGAGAAACATGAGGGACTCGGTGCGCAGATCGTGCAGGGGCAGGAGTTTCATACGAGCTATTGGGGCCACCGGGGGATACTCGACATAAGGGATCATCTTCTTTTACCCGGATATGCGGGATATCCCAACACTGCTGCGGCGAGTTTATATCCGATGAATGCGGATGTGTACGACATGGCGCATGAGCAGGGGGCGCTAGTGGGAGCGGTGCATCCGTTCGATGAGGTGCCGGACCCGTTTGCGAAGCCGGCGCAAAAGATCACGGATGAATTGCCGGTGGATGTGGCGCTGGGGAAGCTGGACTACATGGAGATCGTAGGGTTCAGCGATCACAAGTCCACGGCGGCTGTTTGGTACAAACTGCTGAACTTGGGATTCAAACTACCGGCCGGCGGGGGAACGGATGCCACGGCGGATTATGCGGCTCCGATTCGCGGCCAGGTGGGATTCGACCGTGTTTATGTGTGGGTCCCCGTTTGGCCGCTCAATCTGAAGGAGTGGTTGGACGGAATTGTGAAAGGGCGCACGTTTGCGACAAATGGGCCGCTGATTGAGTTCAAGCTGGGCGGAGAGATGGTGGGTAACGAATTGAAGTTTGATGCGGCGCAGGGGGGAGTTTCCTTCACCGCGAAATTACGATCGATTGTGCCCGTGGATCACTTGGAAGTGGTGTGCAATGGGAAGGTCGCGCGAGAACTGAAGCTGGAGGGCAGGCGGGACACGGCGGATGCGAAAGGGACGATTCCGCTGAACGAGAGCGGGTGGTGCGTGCTGCGAACGTGGAGCGAGAAGGCAGAGTATCCGGTGATGGATAAATATGAGTACGCGACGACGAGTCCCGTGTACGTGACGATTGGCGGGAAACGGGCGTATGCGCGGGAGGATGCGGAGTATTTCAAGGCGTGGATTGAGCGGACAATCGAGGTGACGGAGAAATACCCGGACTGGAATTCGGCGGCGGAGAAAGAACTGGTGATGAAGAGGTTGCGGGAAGCGCGGGGAGTGTATGAAGGGATGAAGTAGAAGTTCTTTCATTAAAGGGTCAGAGAAAAGACAGGAGTATCCTCAGGGGCTAAAGCCCGATGATAGCTAGGCGCTTGATGTCGGAGCTGAAGTTCCGACCCCCTAAGAAGCACATGTGAGATGCCTCCCGGTGAGGGGAGCGGTGGACCCTGGAAGCAGCGTGAAGCTGGGTTGAGGGGCGCGCGTGAGGGGAATGCGCGCTTGTCACTTTACGGCGGTTGGGGATAGAATTCGGCGGTCAAATCTGGTTGTGGAGATGACACAGGACATGCGGGTAGCATGGCTGCGTAGCGCCTATTAAACGAGGGGCAATCGCTCCGCCCTCGAATCCGGACGAGCAGTTGCGAAGGGGCCCGGCCGCCGCGAGCTGCGCGACAGAAGAGTGCGAGTGCGCTCTCTTTGGGGGAAACCCAGAAAAAGAGGGATTCCTCACTTCGCAGACTCCGTTCGGAATGACGGGATGGCACGTTGCCCGCAGGCTGCACTGAGAGAAGAAGGCGGTTCCGCGGACGGAAAAAGGGAGAGTGAATTGAAATTGAAGGAACTGCGGAGAAGAAAGGAGGGTACATGATCGTCGGTGTGCCTCGAGAAGGATATCCGGGAGAGCGGCGCGTGGCGATGGTGCCGGCGATGCTTCCCAACCTGAAGAAGGCTGGGCTGGACGTGTTGGTTGAAGCGGGCGCGGGCCAGGCAGCGGGCTACCGTGACTCGGAATATGCGGAAAAGGGCGCGAAGCTGGCGGCGAACCGTGAAGAAGTGTTCGCGACTGCGGACATCCTGGTGCAATTTCTGTGTCACGGAGCGAATGACAAAACGGGGAGCGCGGACCTGCCGCTGCTGCGTAAGGGTCAGGCGCTGGTGGGATTTTTGAGGCCGCTGGGAACGGTGAAAACGGTACAGGAAGTTGCGGAGCGCGGTGTGACATCGTTTTCGGTGGAGCTGATGCCGCGCATCACGCGTGCGCAGAGCATGGACGCGCTTTCCTCGATGGCGACGATCTGCGGGTACAAAGCGGTGCTGCTGGCCGCGGACACGCTGCCGAGAATGTGCCCGATGTTGACGACGGCGGCGGGAACAATTACACCGGCGCGCGTGTTGATTATCGGAGCGGGCGTGGCGGGACTGCAAGCGATCGCCACGGCGCGGCGGTTGGGGGCGGTGGCATCGGCGTACGATATGCGCCCGGCGTCAAAAGAACAGGTGCTAAGCCTGGGGGGGCGATTCGTGGAGCTGGCCGTGGAAGCAAAGGACGCACAAGACGCGAGCGGGTATGCGAAAGCGCAGGACGAAAGCTTCTACGAGAAGCAACGCGAATTGTTGGGCAAGGTGGTGGCGGAAAGCGACGTGGTGATCACGGCGGCGGTGATCCCGGGAAAGAAATCGCCAGTGCTGGTGACGAAGGAGATGGTCGAGCGGATGTCGCTGGGCTCGGTGATCGTGGACCTGGCTGCGGAGCGCGGTGGCAATTGCGAGCTGACGAAGCCGGACGAGACTACGGTGATTCACGGGGTGACGATCATCGGGGAGTACAACCTGGCGGCCATGGTGCCGTATCACGCGAGCCAGATGTACGCGCGCAACTTGACGTCATTTCTGCTGCACCTGACAAAAGAAGGCAAGCTGCAACTGAACTTGCAGGATGAAATCACGAGGGAGACGCTGCTGACACATGAAGGAGAGATCGTGAATGCGCGGGTGCGGGAGTTTTTCAAGCTGCCGGCCCTGCAGACGACACCGGGAGGAGGCGCCTGATGAAACTGGATCTGATTACCGGCTTGTACGTATTCATGCTGGCGGCGTTTATCGGATTTGAAGTGATCCGGAGGGTATCGCCGCTGCTGCACACGCCGCTGATGTCGTTGACAAACGCCCTGGACGCGATTGCGGTGGTGGGGGCGATCATCCTGGTGGGCGAAGGAAAAAGCGAGTTGGCAAAGATCCTGGGAACGATCGCGATTGTGGCGGCGACGAGCAACATCGTGGGCGGCTTTATGATCACGGACCGCATGCTGAAGATGTTCAAGGCCAGCGGGCCCAGGAAGCCGTGACGAGCATGATCGCGAGAGAAAACATACTGGAAATTACCTATCTAATCGCGACGGCGCTGTTCGTGCTTTCGTTGAAATGGCTGAGTTCCCCAGTGACGGCGAGGCGCGGCGTGTGGGCCGGCGAAGCGGGAATGCTGCTGGCCATAGTAGGGACGCTGCTGCATGGGGGAATTGTCAGTTACAAGTGGATCGCGATCGGGCTGGTGCTTGGCACGATGATCGGCGTGCCGCTGGGCCGCGTGGCGATGACCGCAGTGCCGCAGCGGACGGCGTTGAGCCACGCCTTTGGGGCATTGTGCGTGACGCTGGTGGGAACGGCGGAATTCTACCTGCGGGCGCCGAATGTACCGGGATTCATGATGGGCGTGCTGTCGCTGGAAGTCATCCTGGGGGCCCTGACGTTCACGGGCAGCTTGATGGCCGCGGGAAAGCTGCAGGAAGTGCTGCCACAGCGGCCGATAACGTATAAGGGCCAGAACATCGTGAACCTGGGATTGCTGGCGATCGCCATCGGGATTGGGGCGACGCTGGTGCTGCATCCGGAGAAAATGTATTTGTTTCCGTTCATGATCGGGATCCCGCTGGTGTTTGGGGTGATGATGATCATTCCGATTGGCGGGGCGGACATGCCGACAGTGATCTCGCTATTGAATTCGTATGCGGGATTATCGGCGGCGGCGATGGGATTTGTGCTGCAGAGCAAGCTGCTGATTATCGCAGGCGCCTTGGACGGAGCATCGGGCTTCATCCTGTCGGTGAACATGTCGAAGGCAATGAATCGCTCGTTCACAAATGTGTTGTTTGGCGCGTTTGGACAGGAACAGGTGACGGCGGCGGGGGCGAAGGAATCGCGGCCGGTGCGCAGCGCGTCTCCGGAAGAGGCGGCGGGAATCTTGACAGCGGCGAGCAAAGTAGTGATTGTGCCGGGTTATGGAATGGCGGTGGCGCAGGCGCAACACAAGGTACGCGAGTTGTATGATGCGCTTACCAAGCGGGGCGTGGACGTGAAATTTGGAATTCACCCCGTTGCGGGACGCATGCCGGGCCACATGAACGTGTTATTGGCGGAAGCGGATATTCCGTATGACAAACTGCTGGAAATGGACGAGATCAATGGCGATTTTCCGCAGACCGACGTGGCGCTGATCATCGGGGCAAACGACGTGACCAATCCGGCGGCCCGGGAGGATACGACGAGCCCAATTTATGGCATGCCGATTCTGGACGTGGATAAGGCGCACACGGTAATGGTGATCAAGCGGGGCATGGGGGCGGGGTTCGCCGGCATCGAGAACCCGTTGTACTACATGGACAAAACGCTGATGCTGTTTGGCGATGCGAAGAATTTTGTCGGGTCGATTGTGAGGGAGATTTCCGGCGGACACAATTGATGACGGGGATGAGTCAAACCGCAAGTAAGAATCACTAGCCTGGTGGGAGTGATGCGACCTCGAGATCGGAAGAGGGATCCCGCACTTCGCAGACTCCGTTCGGGATGACGAGTAGTTTTACGTCTTGCCGAGATGGGGGTCGATCCCGCCGTGCGGGATAGACCCCTAGAAAGATAGATTCTGGAATTAGTGATTACGGACGAGCGGGGCTTTCGAGGGCTTCGGAGACGGCCCACCAGGTGATGATTCCCGTAACGCCGGCGGCAACGTACACGAAACGGCTCTGACCAGGGGCGATGGGGAGCTTTCCTTTCACCATCTCGAGCGGCGCGCAAGGGCGATGGTCGTGGTATCTGTGGTAATCGCTGGCATCGGGAGAAAGATATTCCCGGTAACTGATTTCGTTTTCCGCATGGACGCGATAGGCTTTGCCTTCTTCGACAAGGCGTGATTCGGAACCCACCTGAACGTTGACCTGACCGCGCTGACTGTAGACGGTGATGTTACAGGGGTCATCCATCGAGACACGGCCCAGATCGGCAAGCGAGAGTACGGGAGTGACGCGCACGTCGGAAGCAACGACGACGATATTTTCGTGGCCGCCGGGTGTGGTGTAGATGACAGTGCCGTGATTCAGCTCAACAACGGCGCCGTAGGGAGCGCCGTAGATGTGGGCAGCCGAGGAGGCCTGAAGTTCCAGGGAAAGAGCGCCGACGCGAACGAGCAAGGAGCCTGCGTCGTCGGTTGAGAGGTAGTCACCGGAATAGACAGTGGCACCTTCCGAGGCTACGGCATTGCCGAGATGCGCGGAGGCGGATCTGGCGACGAGGCCCAGAGCAGGATTTGATGAGGGTTGCGTTTGCGCGAGCGCGGACACGGATACGCACGAGAAAACGAAAACGGCGACGACGAAAAGACGGCGAGCGATGCTCATTGGCGTTGTTTCTCCTTCCTACAAACAGAATCAGGGACACAGGGGCGATTGCGAACGGGAATCGTTACGGGATGCTGGACAGGCGCGGGCATTTGCGCGCGAGCATTTACAGGTGCGAACTGGAATTTCATCGCAGGGTCACCAAAAAGTATCCAGGTACGGCGAACATCAGTGTCGGTGGTGCCAGCCTTTGCCTGGAGGATGAGACGGCCAATCGGAAGGCTTGGATTGCTTGCGAATGCATGCAGGAATGCCTGATTCATGGAGGACTGCGGCGCCTGCTGCGTGAAGCCGGAAGAGGCCCAGACGGCGACCGCACCGCCATGGGGAGCGAGAAGAAGAGCATCGGCGAGGCTGCCGGCGGAAGGATCCTGGAAGAATCCGTTGAGGCAATCCATCAAGAGATAGATGGGGAGGCGCCCGCCGTTGGAAAGTGCCGCAGCATCGTTGGTGTCGAAGAGATCGGCGAAAGACCACTGCTGTTGGGCGCCGTGGCCGCTGTAGTCCACGAGGAGTGCACCATTATTGAGAGCAGTGAGAATTTGGGAACGGGCGGTGGCGGTATCGAGGGAATCGGCAAAGATTTCCGAGGTTTGCAAAGTAGCCGGCAAGGTGGCAGCCGCCGAAGTTGCTGCAGAGGTGAAATTGGAGTCGACATTCTGATCGGCAACCAGCAAACCCAGTGAGTTCCAAGGGCCCTCATAACTACCATTCTCATAGCCTACGATTTTGGAGATGACGAGATCGGCTTCTGCAGTGGTTTGCACGGGCAAGCGTCCCGTCGGAATTGTGGCAAAGCCATTCTGAGTAAAGTCGGTGAACCAATCGTCGGAAGCGGTCTTGAAGGCAGCGGTTTCGATGATGCGGGTGGGCACGAAGTCGAGATAGCCGAGCCCCAGATAGTCGCGCGGATCGAGCGAGGCACCGCCAACAAGCAGAATGGACTGCGGCTTGCGCTGCCAAACGGAGGCGGCTTCCTGGAGGAAGCTGCGGATAGCGAAGGGGCTGCGCTCGCCGTAATTGAACTCGTCGAAGACCTGGTCAGTGGTGACAAGCGTGACGTGATGGCCTTGGGATTCGCGCAAACGCACGAGAGGCGCGAGGCTGGGGACGAAATCGGGATAAGAAATGATGACGACGTCAGCGCCGACGCGGCGGTCGTCGAGAAAAGTAGGGGCATGGGGGGCAAGAGAGACCGGCGTGGAAATGGCGTCATCCGCGAAGGCGAGAATGGTACGAACAGCGGGGCCGCCGGTGGTGAGGGCCAGAGCAGCGGTGAAGGAGCCCGATTCGAGTAAAACCTTGGTGGCGAGTTCGGAGATATTGAGCGGATCAGTGATGTCAAACGCGCGGATCTGGGGATTCGTAAAGCCGGTGATGTGAAGTTGCGATCCAGAGGAGGAAGTGGCGCGGAGCCAGTCGGAGTCAGCAGCGTACGTGTGAGCGTAATGAAGCGCGATGGATTGCACGACGCTGACGTCGTTGTCGCCATTCAGAGCGGTAAGAGTGACCGTGTTGCTGCCGTTGTGGAGTAACGAGGCTTCAACGGGGATAGATTGCTGGGCGAGGACTTGGCCGTAGAAGTCCATCTCGCCGATGGTGGCGCCATTGAATTGAACGGTGACGCGATGCTCCTGTGCATCGGTGGCGCCTTGCAGAGCAAGGTCCACGGAAACGGGCAACGGTGAGGTTGGGTCGATGTGCGCGACGACAAGATCTTGATCGGTGGGATCCGAGGTGATGATTGCGCCAAAGAAATTGTCGTTGCTTTCGCCGTTGAGCAGGGCGGCAAAGTAAGTGAAGCGGTCTTCGCGGAGAACGGCAAAGGGGAAGCTCGCGGGAGCGGCTCTGCCGGAACCTGCTGGGGGAAGCTGGGTGATGCGCTTAGGCCACTGATTATCGCTGATCAGCCAATAAACGCGGGCAGCGGAAAACGGAGTATCAATGCCAGTACCGTAGAATTCGATGACGGGGGAAAGAGCGGAGGAAGGGGTGGTACCGGCCGTCAGAAGAATCGGCTGTTCGACGCCTTCCGCGTAAAGATGGAGCGAGCGCGGGTCGGAAATGTGGTTGAGACCCGCGGCGAAAAGTTGAGATAAGGGAACGCGGTACCAACCTTCGTGATCGACCGAGATCTTGACCGCCGCGTGATCGGCGACGCTAAGACGCGGCACATTTGGCGGATAGACGGGAAGAACGGGCCGCGGCGCCTGGAGCCGCATGGGGCTGCCCGTTGAGAGAGACCGAGTGGAGGCCTGAAGTTCACTCAGGAGAGGCGATGGCAGAGACGGCGGGGCAGAGGTGGATGACTCAGCGGTGACGGCTTCGGGATAGACAGGCCCGTGAACCGTGCGAGTGCCATTGATGTCCACATCTTCAATCCAGTAAGCAGCATCGTGGGAAGGCTGGCGATCGATCCAACGATAGGTCTTGGCGGCGTGCTGGGGTTTGGAGCCGCGCAAAAGCAAGGCAGAGCCGGCAATCAGAGAGGGATCGAGTTGATGGCGCCCGGAAATATCCTCGCGATAAAGATGGAAGCCAAGATTGCGGGACTCCTCGTGGGTGTGCCACACGAGGATCGCGGAACCATCCGGTTGCAGGGAGGCATGGAAGTAGGAGATGTCCACGGCAGTGGGAGCCTGAATGGTGGAGACGGAGCTGGCGATAAGCGGGTAAGGGATGGAGGCGGAACCGGAGCCCAATATGGTTGCGGTGCCGGGGTTGGTTGCCACATTAACGGTGACCACTCCTGTTGTGGTGTCAACAGACTGGATAGCTAGGTTCGAAACGTTATAACCGGCAGGCGTAAAACCAGTTGTGGTGAGTGTCGCGGTGGTTGCCAGGCTGGCAGGCAACGGTGTGGGGAACGTAAACGAAGCGACACCGCCAGTCCAAGTTGCGACCGTTGCCGCTCCTAACGACGTGGGCGCGTTGGGAACCGTGGTGGTGGTAGTGAGGGTTGCGGTGTTGGTAGAGAGGCTAGCGGCGCTAAAGGTCGTGGCGGTGACGTTGATGTTGATGACGACAGTGGTGCCAACGGGAAGCCCGTTCGGGATAGAGCACGTCACCGAAGTCGTACCAGAGCAGGAGCCACCGGTTGCGGTTGTGGAATAAGAGTTCGGGATATAAGTGACCTCACCCGGGAGATTGTCCGTGACGGTGAAGGTGCCAGTGGCGGCGGCCGGACCGCCGTTGGTGACGGTGATGGTGTAGGTGAGGGTGGAGTTTTGATTGACGGGTTCCGGCGAAGCGGTCTTGGTGATGCTGACGCTGGACTGTGTGGGCAAACCGACCACAGTGGACGCGGTAGCGGAGTTATTAGAGAGATTTGGGTCGCCCACGGTGCTGCTGACGGTGGAGGTAGTGGAGATGACAGTGCCAGCAGCAACGCCGGCATTTACCTTGACGACGAGGGAGAAACTGGCGGAGGCGCCAGCGGCGAGGCTCGTAGTGAGATTGCAAGTGAAGGTGGTAGTGCCGCTACAGCTCCAACCGGAAGATGGAGGAGTGAAGGAAACAAGCGTGGTGTTGACGGGAAGGGGGACAGTGAAGGTGGCGTTGGTTTCGGTGGCGGGGCCGTTGTTGGTCACAGTTTCCGTGAAGGTGACATTGTTGGCTTGAGTGACTGGGTTGGGAGAGGCCGAGGCTGTGACGGCGAGATCGGCTTGACCGGCGTTGGCAACGGTGAAAGTGGCCGTGGCGGAATTGTTCGAGAAGTTGGGATCCGGGGTGGTGGAGCCCGTGGTAGCGGTGGCTGAAATCACTGTGCCGGCGGCGGCGGTGACGTTGACGACGAGGGAGAAAGGAGCGGTCGCGCCGGAGGCGAAGGAAGAACTGGTGTTGCAGCTAACGGTGCCGGTGCTACTACCGACGACCGGGAGAAAGCAAGTCCAGCCCGCGGGAGCGGATAAGGATTGGAAGGTGGTGCCAGTTGGAATGTCTTCCAAGAATTCGGTGTAGGCGGAGGGGGAAGGACCAAGATTGGAAACGACAGCCGCGAGTGTGACGTTGTTGCCAGTAATCTCGGTGGCAGAGAAAGGAGAGGTGGCGTTGGTAACGGAAAGATCGGCGGTTCCCACGGTGCCGACAGTGGTCAGAGCAATGGCGGTGTTGTTGGCGAGATTGGGGTCGTTGGTGCCGGAGGTGATGTTGGCGACATCGACGATCTGCGAACCGCTTGGGGTGGCAGGAGCGACTGTCACGACGACGGTGAAGGTGACCCCGGAGGTGTTGACGGGGAAAATGCCAGTGGTCGTGTTGCAAGAGATGGGGCCCGTGCCACCGACAGCCGGCTGAGTTGGACAGGTCCAGCCGGCAGGTGGGGTGATGGAGTTGAAGGTGGTGTTGACCGGTGTGGTTTCCGTGAAGATAGCGTTGACCGCATCGAGGGGACCGCTGTTGGTGACGACTTGGGTGTACGTGATGGTGCCGCCAGGGGCGACGACTGGGGGCAAACCTGAGTTAGTCACAGAAAGATCGGCGGAAGCACAGTAGGCGCCGGATTGCGTGCCGGGAGTTTCGGTGATGACGTCAGTGGTCACCACAATACCGGGCTGACCGGGAGTGGCGCCGTAGGAATCCTGGACAGTGTCCGTATTACCGTTGGTGCCACCAGCGACGCTGGAACTGGCGGGTGCAGCAGAGAGGAAAATGACGCCGCCACCCGCACCACCACCGGGGCCATGGCGCTCACCGGGAAAACCACCCGGGGCCTGGGCGGGCCAAGCGTTACCGCCGCTGCCGCCATTGGCGATGGCGGTGAGGCTGCTCAAGCCGCCAGTGTTTGCGAAAACGAGGATTGAGCCACCAGCTCCACCACCACCCGTGCTGTCGTTCTCAGTGCTGAGAGTGGACTGACCGTTGGCGCTAATGGTTCCGGTGCCCGTGACACTGCCGGCGTGGATGATGGCGATGCCGCCACCCGCGCCACCACTACTGTAAATTCCGGTGCAGTTTGCGCCGCAATCGGCGTTGCCGGGTCCGCTGGGGAGGGTGTAGTAGGAGCCGTCGTTGGTGGTGCCAGCGCCGCCGCCGCCACCCATCACAAGCGCGCTCGTGGAAGCGGGGAACGCCACGCCGCCGAAACCGCCGTCAGTGGAGTTCGTGGCGGCCATGCTGTCCCAGCCATAACCACCCTGTCCGCCAGCGCCACCATTGCCGCCCGCACCACCGCCAGAGTTTTCTGAATTGGCAGAAGGTTTGCCGTCGGTGCCGCCGCCGCCAGCATTACCGGGAGCACCACGCGCATAGCTGCCACCGGGGAGAGTGTCCGGGGGATTGCCAGTGCCACCAGTGGTGTCCGTGGCCGTGGTATTCGTTGTGATGGAGGCTGGGGCCAAATAGCGGGGAGTACCTGCGATGCCCTCACCCTTGGAGGCATTGGTGGCAACCGTGGCAAGCGTGACGTAATCCGTGAGTGCGCCAGCACCCCCGGCAAGGATGCGACCGCCCCCACCACGAAAACCGAGAGCATCGAGAGTTACTGTGCCGCCAAGAGTAAGTTGGGAGGAGACGTCAATGGCAAGGACGCCGCCGATGGAACCATTCCAAGCGGGGGGAGCAGGGGGGGCTGTAGAAAGAAACGTCGCAGAGGTGTACTGGGGAACACGAATGACCTGATAGGTTTGCTGACCGCCCGTCGTAACTGAACCAGTTCCCTTGGTAGTTACTGCGCCCGGGTTTGTTGTCAGAGCAACAGTGATCACACCTGTTGCGATATTCACCGTTACGATGGGTGCCGTGAGATTGTAGCCCGCGGGTGCAAAACCAGTTGTCGTCAGCAGGACATTTGGGATCAGATTTGCAGGTAACGGGGCAGGGAAAGTAAACGTTGCGACATTGCCTGCCCATGCTGCGGCCGTGGCCGTACCCAGTGAGGCGGACGGGGCAACAACGTAGGAGTAGCTATTGAGCAAGCCGCCGGTAGGGCCAGTGCCGGTGAATGTGAGAGTGCCGCCGGCGACGGGGACCGCGCTGGTGGCAGTGACGAATTCAAAGAGGCCGGAACTTCCGAGGCTTGTCGAACCGGAGCCCGGATCACCGGGCAGACCGTCGCCATAAGAACTCGATTGGGTATCGTTGATGGAAGCATCCTGCATCTGGATGATGAGCAGGAGATCGCCGGCAGCGATGGCTTTCTGAACACCAGCCGCAGCGGCTGCACCGAGCACAACAGAAGTGGAAGCGGAAGCGAGAGTGCCTGTAGTAGAAGGCGGGTAGTAGGCGTTGACGACGCCGGTCAGATTGGTGACCGCACCATCGCGACCGGGGGTAGCGCAGGCGAGTGGCTGAACGACAGTGTAGGCAGTAGAGGAATTATTAGCGGAGTTGGGATCGCCGGCGAGAGTGGCCGTGGCCGTGTTGGTAAGAGTGGTGGCACTGGAGGGAGCTGTGACGGTGATGGTGATGGTGGCCGTGGAACCCATGGCCATGGCAGCGGTAATGTTGCAGGAAATGGCAGTTGTGCCAGAACAGGACCAACCGGCGGTGGCGGTGGAAGAGACAAAGGTGACGCCGGTGGGAAGAGTATCCGTCAGGACCCCGGTGGTGACGGGAGCGGCAGCTTGGCCTAGATTTTGGACGGTGATGGTATAGGTGAGATTGGAAGATACAAAGACGGGCGTAGGGGCGACGGACATAGAGACAGACAAGTCAGAGGTGGTTGTAGGCTCGACGATGAGGGAGGTGATGCTCGTATTGTTGGCCGGCTTGGATTCCGTGACGGTGTCGGAAGTGACGGTAGCGGAGCTGAGGATGGTTGTGCCGGAAGCGGTACCGGCGTTGACTAGAAAGGTGACAGTCAGCTGAGTGGCAGTGGCACCGCTGGCTAACGCAAGACCATAGTTACAAACGACAGGGCCGACGTTGTTGGCACCAGGATTTGTGCAAGTCCAGTCGTTGGTGCCAGTCACTGTTTGGAAGCTGTAATAGCTTTGGTAGGTCGTATTAGGCGGGGTCTGAAGGTAAACGATGACTGATCCTGTGGCCGCTGCAACGGCGTTGGGGCCTTTATTGGTGACCACTTCCGAATAAGTTACATTGGAACCTGCCGCAATGGCGGTAGCGGAGGCGGTCTGCGTGAGTTGCAAGTCGGTCTGGGCTTGAGAAACAGAGACGAGGAATGTAGCGCACACGAGAGAGAGCGCGAAGAATCCGGAGAGAAGGACAGCGAAACGGCGAAGGCGCAGGATTGCTGCGGCGCGCAGGCGGCGGAGCATGGCGCGAAGGGGATGAACGAGGCGAGTCTGGAGCGGAGTGAGCGATTCACTGCGAGAGTTTCGCTGAAGAACAACGACCTTTCCGAACAGGTGCGAGGCGGATGGATCGGAATCGATGGCGGAATCGCTGCGGGTGACGAGGGCGGTTAAAGAAGGATCCCAAGAATCCACGCGGTGAACGCGCAAGCCATCTTGATTTTCAACGAGGGCGATGTCGCCTTGACGCAGATCGCAAGTGGCCGCGGGGGCGACGAGGACCGCATCACCATCGAGGATATTGGGGCGCATGCTTTCGCCTTGGACGCGAAATTGAACGCTGTGACCGCGACGAAGGAGCGTTGCGCAGAGTTGAGCGAAGAGTTGCGAATCCTTGCGGTGTTGAATCTCACTCACGGGCATGGCGAATGGCCTCCACAGCGCTTCCCGTCGGAGCAAAACGGAAAATCGAACAGGGAATCGAACGAGCGAGTTCTTCCAGGAAACTCAAAGTGAACTGAATACCGTCGCGGAGGTAATGCGGGACGAACGACCGGGCAAAGAGTTCCGCGGCGGCCTGTGCCGGGGCCATGGGCAACAACTGATTGTTCTGAGCCTGTTCGAGGAGAAAGATTGCGGAGAGAGCAACCCTTCCCTGAGAGGACACCCCGGCGTCGCCGTGCCACGGTGTGCCGTACATCCAGAACGTGTTGTCCTGCTTGCGAAGAATGATGCGGTCGTCGCTGAGAAGCCTTGCGCCAGGCTGCGCCATCCACAAGCGAGCGATAGTGCTCTTGCCTGCGCCAGAGTGGCCCAAGAACAGATAGCCGCTGCCATCTTCGTCGGCGAGGCCCAAGGCGTGAACCTCCACGCCTTCGCCAAGAGCCAGGCGATGCATCATGACCAGTTCGTCGATGGGATATTCCAGCGGGAATACCGGAGAATCGGAATCATAAACTGCGCGCTTGAGAACGATATGACCGCGCTGAAACTCTGGGTCGAACCAGGCGGCTTTGTAGGGGGAAGGACCAAGTGTTGGACTGGAGAAGTAGAAGGTGGTGCCGAATGGGCCGGCAAAGGCAGACCAGAGTCCACCGGAGACAAACGAAGGCGCGCTGCTGGGAGTTTCCAACGAATTCGCAAGGTAGGCTTCGAGCTCAATATCACAGGGTAGGCGCAAGCCAGAAGGCAACAGGAACGAGTCGTGTTCCTTGTCGATGGCCACAGGCATGCCGGGCTCGCACCACATGCCAAACGACAAACCACCAATTTCGAGGGCAACGCGAGTGGCCGTGGAAAGTGCGGGTTGGGAATTTTCGAGTAGTGTAGGCACTTTGCGTTCTCCGGTCTCTAAGCGGCTCACGAACCCTGGGTCCGGCAAGAAATGACGCTTTTGCATCCACCGTGTGCTGGTCCCGCGGAGCCGCTGGTTTTACAGTGGCCAAGTACCGCTTCTTCCGGGCGAAGAGATACACGTACAACCTGCGGCGGTTGGTACGCGGCTTTCGCGAGATTTGCTGTTTTCGGCGATTCGTTCATGTCCGCGTCTTGCCTCTTTCGTGTCTCTTACCCTTGGTGCGTCCCGCAGGAAGAACATCCACCGGAACTGCAGCCTCCCCGTTGGCCGAGTACGGGGAGCGGGGTGTTCAAAGGAAACAGCGGAATGATGTTTTCAAACTTCGGCGACTCCTGTTGGAGCCGCTGGGCGGAATTCTTCAGTTGCTCGCTGTGGATACCGCCGGTACAACACGGGCAATCGCCATGCGAGGGGACATTGATCCCCAGCGTATAGGCGCGCAAGTGGGCCACCTGGCAAAGAAATTCGACAGGAGTTTCCGCGTCACCGCTTTCGAGTTCGCCGTTCGCGGGACACATGCTGCAGAGGGATTGCAGGCGGCAATGAGTGCAAATGGTCTGCCGCTCACGTTTGGACTCACGAATCTCCCGCAACTTGCCGTTCCAGCCTTCCGCAAAGCTGCCCTGGCGGAGGCTGTAGCCGTCGCGGTGAGATATCACGCAGATGGTCAGACGGCCCTGCGGATCAACGGCGCAACCATGCTGTCCACCGCCGCAGGTGTATTTTTCCGGGCCATGGGGTTGCGGCACGGCTGCCTGTTCAGCTTCCGCCATTTTCTTGTATTCGGCTTTGCGGACAGGATCACGAAAATCGAGTGCGACCACCTGTTCCGGGGAAAGGCGCACGGCCAATGGGCTTTGCGAGCAATCGGTACGCGGGTTGACGAGGGGATCGAATTTGAATTCGACGCCCAACTCTTGTTCGGCAAAGCGCTTCATTTCGTATACTTCGTGGAAATTGAGGGTGGTGGGAACGGTTTTGAGCTTAAGAGGGAGATTGCGTTCCTGGAGCAGGCGAATGCCCTTCATACAGCGATCGTAGGAACCGGGAATTTGAGTGAGGGCTTCGTAGGTTTCACGTGTGGCACCGTAGAGAGTGATCTCGACGGCAAAAGGACGGTATTCGGCGAGGTGATCCGCGATCCCTGGCGTGATCATCGTGCCGTTGGTGAAAAGGGTGATGAGGAAGCCGCGCTTCTTTGCTTGCGTGTAAATATCGAGAAAATCCTTGCGAGCAAAAATTTCTCCGCCGGTGTAAAGGATCCAAAGGCAACCCATTTCGACAAGTTCATCAAGAAGGCGGATGTGTTCTTCGAGAGTCATTTCCTGGCGACGGGCTTGGGAATCGTGCATGGGAAGATTGTTGTAGCAGTGGTGGCACTCGAGGGGACAACGGTGCGTTACTTCAATCGACACTTCCACGGGAGCGCGGCGACCCACCTGGCGCTTGTGGATCTGCGTGGAGAATTCCCCGTATGTGGCGGTCTGTATCACCTAGGTGCCTCTTCACTCAAATCCAGAACAAACTATGTGGTTGGGCCGCGGGCAATTCCTTGCGGAAGGCCCGCAGAGCCTTAAGCGACATGCTGAATAAGCTTTTCCTCCAACAGCGAATCAAGGAAATCGTGAATGTCGTCTTGCGCTTTTGCCGTAGTAACGTCAAATTCCTCGCAGATGCGATGAACCATTTCCGGGACGGTGTGTCCCTCCATCATGAAATCCCAGAGAACGGAGCCGACGGGATTCAGGGTGTAGAGGGAGTTCAGGTCACCGACCCCGTGGCGAATGGGGACGATGATGAGTTCGCCTTCGATCTGGCGCGAGACAACCTCGCGATTACGGATAAAGCGGGCGTTATCGGGCAGCATAGAAACTCGGCAAACCTCCACCAGGGCGTGTAATGGAAACAGGAATGCCCTTTCCCAAAGTGTCCAGTACTGGAACAGGGGTGTCATGGGCTGAAACGCGAGATGTACCGTAAGGGTACTCAGTAATAGTTAGGGCATTTTCCCCAGAGGTAACGATGTCAAAAAGAACGATATTTGAGGAGATTGCCGGCGGAGGTGGAGGGAGTGTCGCGGAAGACTTTGCTGCGAAGCAGTAGCAACTGCGGACCGGCCGTGCCGACTGCGTGGAAGCAGAAGAAATCGCGCCGGAAACAGCAGGAAATCCCATACAATCAGGGGCGTACACGGCTTTGGTCAGGTGCAAATCAGGAAGATGTACCGTTGAACTCGAGGCAAGGATCCACCTGACGGGAAAGAAACTCAGGAAATCCACGTGAAACTCAATTCGTATATTTTGCGAAGCACGATTGTGGCAGCTTTGGGCGGTTTGTTGTTTGGGTTTGACACAGCGGTGATTGCTGGCACGACGCATGCATTGAGCTCGCTCTACCGGCTGTCTCCCGGGATGTTGGGCATCACGGTGTCAGCGGCGCTGTGGGGAACGATCATAGGCGCAATGACGGCCGGGATTCCCGGAGACAAATATGGCCGGCGGGACAGCTTGCGCTTGATGGGGGTGCTCTACTTTGTTTCCGCTGTCGGTTGCGGATTTGCCTGGAGTTGGAACGCGCTGGTGTTCTTCCGGTTCATCGGTGGCCTGGGAATCGGCGGATCGTCGGTCTTAGGGCCGATGTATATTGCGGAGATTGCGCCGGCGAAATGGCGCGGGAGGCTGGTGGGCTTTTTCCAGTTCAATATCGTGTTTGGGATACTGCTGGCATACTTTTCCAACTACGTCATCGGGTTGATCGGTTTGGGTGATCACGAGTGGCGTTGGAAGTTGGGGGTTGCGGCATTCCCAGCAGCGGCATTTCTGGCGCTGTTGTTCGCCATTCCGCGGAGCCCGCGTTGGCTGGTGAAGAAGGGGAGAATTGCGGAAGCGCGCGAGGTGCTGCAGCGGACGGGTGACGAGAATTACGAGGAAGTATTGCAGGAGATCGTGGCTTCGATTGACGCGGAGCACGCGGAGGGCGACAAGCTGTTCACGTGGAAATACCGGTTGCCGATCTTTCTGGCAGTGGCGCTCGGAATGTTCAACCAGCTTTCCGGAATCAACGCGATTTTGTACTACCTGAACCATATATTTGAGAGCGCGGGGTACAGCAAAGTCTCGGCGGACCTGCAGAGCGTGGCGATTGGAGCGACGAACCTTCTGGCCACGATACTGGCGATGAGCTTAATCGACCGCGTGGGGCGCAAGAAACTCCTACTGATCGGATCAATCGGCACGATGCTATGCCTGGCCGGGGTAGCGGACATTTTCCTGACAAAGCGCCACGAACACCTGTTGCTCTGGCTACTGGTCGGGTACATAGCGTTTTTTGCGTTTTCGCAGGGAGCGGTGATCTGGGTGTATCTCAGCGAGGTGTTCCCGAACCGCGTAAGGGCCAAGGGCCAGAGCCTCGGGAGTTTTTCGCACTGGGCCATGAATGCGGTCATTAGCGGAACTTTCCCCGCGATGGCCGCCAAGTCCGGAGGGTATCCGTTCGTGTTCTTTGCGGCGATGATGGTCCTGCAGTTCGTGGTGGTCTTACTGTTCTTCCCGGAAACCAAAGGGGTTTCTTTGGAAGAGATGCAGAGAAAACTGGGCATCGCGTGATGGCAGGATGTCCAGCGCCTTTCCCGGTGAAAATGGGTGGCGCTTTAGACAGCCGCCGGATGCCTATCGTAGAGGCACGTGACAAGGCTGCAACCGATTGACGAGAAAAGCGAAAGGTGGAATGGGCTTGGTGCAGGAGGGGCGAGGGCGTTATATACTGACGGCGAGAAGGTGCTGCGCAGGGAGAGAGATACGGTCAACTGGCGTAACTGGACCCATATTCTCTGATGGACGACCAGAAACCTAAGCCGGGTCGTAGCCAAGACACGGGTCCAGGAGGACCCGGAGGGCTTCGTGCGCCCGCAAAGGGCGACAGCACCCCAAGCCAGGTGCCACTTGACGGCGCCACCTTCATCGAGCAACCCAAGAAGCCCCCTGCGGATCCGGGGGCGACGGTAATGGCAAACCAGCCTCCGCAAGGGAGTGTAGCTTCCCGATTCTCGGTGGGGCCGCAGACCTACGGTGGCGTGTACCGGGATGTGGTACTGCAACCTGGGGACCTGTTTGGAGGCCGCTACGAAATCCTCCAGTTGCTGGGCGAAGGAGGGATGGGTTCGGTGTATAAGGCTGCGGACCGCGAAGTGGAGCGGACGGTAGCCCTGAAACTAATCCGGCCGGACCTGGCGAGCAACCCGGCCATCCTTGCGCGGTTCAAGCAGGAACTCCTTACTGCTCATCAAGTTACACACAAGAACGTGATCCGCATCTATGACATGGCGGAAGCGGAGGGCGTGAAGTTCATCACCATGGAGTTTGTTGAGGGCACCGACTTGCGCCGGGTGCTTCTTGACCATGGGAAGTTGCCTCCGGAACAGGCGGTGGAGATTATCCGACAAGTTTGTCTGGCGCTGGATGCCGCCCACTCGGCGGGAATCATCCACCGCGACCTGAAGCCGCAAAACATCATGCAGGACAAGAACGGGCGAATCCTGGTGATGGATTTCGGCCTGGCGCGTTCGGTGGAATCGGGAGGAATGACGCAAACAGGGGCGTTGCTGGGGACGATCGAGTATATGTCTCCCGAACAGTCCATGGGGAAGACCCTGGATCAGCGGTCCGATCTGTTTGCGGTGGGACTGATTTTTTATGAGTTGCTGAGCGGCAAAACACCCTTCAAAGCAGAAACGGCCATGGCCAGCCTGCTCCTGCGAAACCAGGAGCGTGCGGTGCCGGTGCGGGAGTTGGACGAATCGATACCGCCAGGTTTGAGCGACATTGTTAGCAAGTGTCTGGAACGCGATCTGACGCTGCGTTACCAGAGTGCTGCGGAGATTCTGACCGATCTGGACGCGTGGCAGGGGAAGCGTCCGATATCCGCGTCGATAATTGCCGCCCCGCCCAACGTGGTGATTGTGGGACAGCGCGGTGTGCCGTGGAAATGGATTGCGCCGGGTGTCATCGTGCTTGTTCTAGGTGTAGGCGGATGGATGTATCGCGGGAAAGTGGGTACGGCGCCGGAGAACAAGGCAGCGGCCGGGCCGGAGGTATCACTTGCTATCCTTCCGTTCCACAACGCCACAACGGACCAGTCGATTGACTGGATCGGATCAAGCATGGCGGACATGTTGAGCACGGATGTAGGCCAATCGGTGCACATGCGTATTGTGTCGTCCGACCGTGTGCGGCAAATCCTGAAGGACTTGCGAATACCACCGAATGCAAATATCGACCCGGACATGCTGCGGCGAATCGCAGAGTTGAGCAATGCGGACACGGTGGTATCGGGCCAGTATGCGAAATTTGGGGACCAGATTCAGATTGATGCGACGTTGCAGGACCTGAAGCACAATCGGCGCGAACCGCTGAAAATGCAGGCCGCGAGCGAGAAGGAAATTCCAGCGACGGTGGACGGGCTGGCCGAACTCATCCGGAAGAATCTGGCGCTTTCGCCGGATGTCTTGAAGGAGTTGAAAGCGAGTTCGTTCCAGCCAACGTCAAAGTCGGCGACGGCGCTGCGCGGATACAACCAGGGCGTGCAATTGCTGCGCGATGGAAAGACTCTGGAGGCGGTGAAAGCGTTGCAGGGGGCCGTCCAGGATGACCCGCAGTTTGCGCTGGCGTACGCGCGCCTGGCGGAGGCCGATTCCGCACTTGGGCACGACAACGACGCGGAGCAGGTTTCACGGCAGGCGGTCGATTTGAGCCAGGATCTGCCGCTATCGGAGAGATACCTGATCGAAGCCAACCACGCGCGGATCGTGAAAGATACCAAGAAGGCCATCGAAGCGTACGAGAATCTGGCGAAGACGATGCCGGACAATGCTGATGTAAATTCCGCGCTGGGAGAGCTGTACCTAAATGAAGGGAACTATGACAAAGCGCGGCAGCACTACGCGAGTGTGTTGAAGAGTGATCCAAAGAACCTGAACGCCCTGCTCTACACGGGATGGCTGGAGGGGCGGGCGGGAAATCCCCAGGCAGGGCTTGAGCCACTCAACCGCGCGCTGAATCTGGCGATCGAATTGGATAATCAAGAAGAAAAGGCTCAGATATTGCAAGCGGTTGGCGTTGCGTACGAGGCGCTGAACAAACCGGAGGAGGCGCTGCGCAATTTCCAGCAATCCATAGAAATCAATCGCGCGCTCGGGAAGAAAGGCGGGGTGGCGAACAGCCTTGCGGAGATGGCCGACGTACAAGCGTCTCAGGGCAAGACGGAAGCAGCCGTGGCGAGTTTCAAGGAGGCGCTGGATCTCGACCGGGAAATTGGCGCGAAGAAGAACGAAGCCGATACCTTGGTCGATATGGGCGTGCTGTACGAAGCGAAGGGACAGTACGACAAAGCGCTGCAGTTGTACAAGCAGTCGCTGCAGATGCAGCGTGACCTCGGCAACGAACCTAACCAGGCGTTGTGCTTGAACAACATCGGCAACGTTTATCTGGCCCAAGGCAAGAGCGACGATGCATTGACGTATTATCAGCAATCCCTCCAGTTGCGGGAAAAGCTGGGCGTTGCCGCCGATATCGCGCAAACGCTGCACAATCTGGGCGAAGGCTATGCCCGGGCGGCGCAATTCGACAACTCCATGCAATCGTACATGCGGGCTCTGGACCTGCGGCGGAAAAGCGAAGACAAGCTCGGAGCAGCCCTGGAATCGTACGGAACGGGAATGGTCTTTCTATACCAAGGGCGGTATGGAGCGGCGGTGAGTTCGACGCAAGAGGCGGTGAACGGATTCACGGCGCTGAAGGATCGTACAGGGACGATGGCGCAGATTCAAAACGGCTACGCTCAGGCACTGGTAATGGCGGGAAGAGGAGGCGAAGCGGCCAAGCCGCTGGAGGACGCGGACGGACTGGCACGCGAATTGAAAAACGACAGCTTGTTGGCGGATATTTTGAATACGCAAGGCAACGTGCGGTTCTACAGCGGCGACGTGAACGGGGCGAAAAACTTCTACCAGCAGAGCCTGCAAGCCGCAACGCGGGCGAGGGATCAGGACAAGATTCTGAATGCGAAACTAGATCTGGCCAAAGTGGCCATCGCGCAAGGGCAGTCACAAGCTGCCATTAGCGCACTGCATCAACTCGTGGGACAGGCGGATGCCATTGGATTCAAGGCCCTGTCAGTGGCGGCTTCGGCGCAGATTGCGACTGCCATGGTGGCGGCAAAGGATTACGCACATGCCCGGCAAGAGTTGGATAGGCAACTGGGAGTAAGCGAGAAATTGGGGTTGCGCATGGAGAGCGTGCGGATTCAGTACCTCCTGGGCGAGACACTCCGCTTGGGTGGGAATGTGAACGACGCGGCCAGCCGCTATCGGCAAGTGCTGACTCAACTGGACGTGATGAAGAAAGAACCCGGTGCAGAGAAATTGCTGGATCGTTCCGACCTGAAGGCAATGTACGAAGAAGCCGGGCGCGGGGCCGGGACCGCGAAAAGTTGAGACGCTCCCAATAAGCACAAAAAAATGGCGCCCTGACGCACAGCCTCTACCAGCAGATGCAACAGCCCCGTCAATTCTCAGATCAGATCCTGAGACGCTTGCATACCCCAAGACTGCTCCGCCTTGCAGCGAAGTAAGTTGCCGCCAATCGTTATTGTGGCGCCTAGCAAAAGGCGGTGGCTTTGCTGCTACGCGCCCCGGCTTTCGCCATACGGTATTCCGTGTATCGGATCTTCAGGCTACTCTGACCAACAGAGTAGCCTGAAGATTTGGTTACTTCGATTGGCCCTTCAGCGTTACGGTTTGCGGGCTACCCGGTGCGTTGTCGGTAACGGCTAGCGTGCCCGTCACACCCTTGGTATCGTCTCGATCTGCATGATACTTGACGGTGATTATGCAACTTGCGTTTACCGCCAAGGTTGTCCCGCAGTTGTTTGAGGTAGAGAACTCGTCGCCATCAGGAGCCGCGGCTATCATGATGCTGCTAATCGTCATCTGAGCAGTCCCGACGTTTTGCAGGGTAATGTACTGAGGGACGACGGTGCCAGCCCTGACGATGCCGAAGTTCAGGCTCGACGGCAAACCACTCGCTGCCGGTCTGGTTATGACGAACGTGCCGTTGGCCGAACCCGTGTAGTTGGGGTTGGTGATTGTGGCTGTCACCGGGTAGGAACCCGCGTTGGTATCGGGCGCCCCAGTCAGCGCGGTGTTTAGGCCGGATGGCGTGGTCGTCACCATGGGTGACAGTGGACTACCGG
>Ga0209039_10001079_pt1 | contig 26277 bp, 26 predicted proteins | sample BogFormECP12_OM1_FD_188238 | JGI IMG/M metagenome (GOLD analysis project Ga0209039, IMG submission 188238) | Bog forest soil microbial communities from Calvert Island, British Columbia, Canada - ECP12_OM1 (SPAdes) (version 2) | ecosystem: Environmental > Aquatic > Freshwater > Wetlands > Bog ... | reverse complement strand
ATTATTTTTTCTTGTACTCGGTGTATCCGCATTTGCCGCACGATAATCGATCCGCGTGGCTCGCTAAAAACACACCATCGCCGCATCTCGGGCACGACTGGCCCTTTCTCGTCACTTTGCCGTCCTTGACCTCGTACATGCGGGACTTCAGGGACTTACCTTTTCCAGCTTTTGCGCTTGGTTTCTTGTCAGCCATGATAATAACGCCTCACTTATTTCTTTTCTTCCTTCGCGGCGGCGGGCTTTGCTTCAGCCTTCGGTGCCGCAGCCTTCGGTGCCGCAGCCTTCGGTGCTTCCTTTGCTTCGCCCTCGGCCTTCTTCTCTTCCTTCTTGGTATTGCGCTGGATGATATGCTCGGTCTCAACGCTCTTCAGGCGCTCCGCGGTCTCGTAGATCTTCGCGTAGCCCCGGGTCTCGCGCATGCCGAACTGCGATCTCATGCGCTCGATAATGACGAGCTCCGGCTTCGAGTTCAAATAAGCTGCGATCTTGCCCTTGATCTCATCCCTGGACGGGGTGCCCAGGTTATGGGATACGCTAAACTTGATCTCGCGTCTCTGCAAGAGCGGGTTTTTCTTTTCTTCGAGTACTTTTATGTCCATACTATTCACCTGCTTGGTATCGCTTTTTTCTTTTTTATTCCCGTGTCATTTGCTCCACGAGCGATAACGTTTCACGCTTCTTTTCTTCGGTCACCGTAACGGCCACGACGCCCTCGCTGGGCTGGCCATACAGCACGACCGAGCCAACGGGCGCGTATTCGCACGCCGGTATGACAGCCAGGTCCTCTTCACCGTCCACGAATATGCGGACGGGCTTTTTGGAGTCCATGTTATTCTTGATGGCATCGATGAGTTCCTGAGTGACGACGCCCGGCGGGTTCCGCACGGACACGTCCTTGAACGACTTATGGGCCGTGCCTTTCCTGACCTCATGGTCCACCGGAAGGCGCATGGTCTTGTCGTCCACGATGCAAATGTCCGGGACGATACCGGCCTTGAGTAGGTAGAACGTGGTCACGTCGCCGATGGATATGATCTTCGGCGGGTTCTTGAGGCTCCTGACGATGCCCCTGAGGCACTCTTCGCCTTTGCCGCGGTATAGCTTACCGAACGGCGTTTTCAGTGCGTCGCGTAGTGCGGGTGTCAGCTTGAACGCCAACTTAGCGCACCTTCAAAGCGAATTTCCCGGGCCTCTTGATGCCCATGATCTTCGCTATCTCCGACTTGAGGGGGTCTACGATGACTACGTAGCCGCTCCAGTCGTCGCTCAGCGCGCTCGACTGGCACATGGGGCACACTTCGCCTTCGACGAGGCTGTGGCACTCCCTGCATGCCTTCAGGTTGCTTCCCTTTTTCCGGGCGCGTGAGTCTCCTTTGATCCTTGCCATTTAAATAACTCCAGAAATTTTGATTGCCTCAGGTAACTGACACGACATAATATCTTCGATGTATATATATGTAATGGGGTTTTCCACAGTGGAAGCCCACCAGGCCTTAATTAAGCTTATTGGCCTTAAGATAATGGAAACGTTAAAGTGCTTCTCGCTAGATATTAGAACGAGGTCTTGTCATGGACGTCACCCACCCTACGCTGGATCTGAGATCGACGAAAAGCCATTCGCTGGACGGCAAAAGGATCGTATTATGCGTCACTGGCAGCATCGCGGCCGTTGAGACCGTTAAATTAGCCCGCGAGCTGATCAGGCACGGCGCCGAGGTCCAGGGCGTGATGAGCAAGGCTGCTGAAGGCATTATCCATCCGTGGGCGCTGGAGTATGCCACGGGTAGAAAGGCCATCATCGAGATCACAGGCGACGTGGAGCACGTGGCCTATTGCGGCAATCGAAAAGAAGCCTGCGACCTGATGCTCATTGCCCCCTGCACGGCGAACACCATAGGCAAGATCGCCGGCGGCGTAGATGATACGCCCGTAACGACGTTCGCCACGACGGCCATCGGCTCGAAGATCCCTATCATCATCGTGCCCGCCATGCATGGCTCCATGTTCGAGCATCCCATCGTCAGGGAGAACATAAAAAAGCTGGAAGACATCGGCATCACCTTTGTCATGCCTAAAATAGAGGAAGGCGCGGCGAAGATGCCCGACGTTAAAGAGGTCGTCCTGAACGTGGAGAAGGCCCTAACAAAGTCGCCGCTGAAGGGCAAAAAGATGCTCATCACCAGCGGCCCCAACTTTGAGCCGATCGACCCCATCCGGGTACTTACGAGTAGGAGCACGGGGCGGATGGGCGAGGAACTGACGCTGGAAGGGTTCAGGAGGGGTGCCGACGTGACCGTCGTCCACCGCTCGGCAATGGGCGTCCGTGGAATAAAGGACGTCTTCGCGGACGGGTTCGCGGACATGAAAAAAGCCGTGATGGACGAGCTTTCCCAAGGCTATGACATTTACATTAGCGCGGCGGCGATATCCGACTTCACGGTGGAGCCGGCTCCGGAGAAGCTCGGCTCGGGGGAGCCGTTGAGCATTAAGCTCAAGCCCGCCGAAAAGCTGATCGAGCTCGTGAGGCACGACTATCCGGGCGTCTTCATCGTGGCGTTCAAGGCAGAATCTGTGGGCGACGATAAGCTGATCGACCGGGCGCTGGCCGCCATGGGGCGGACGATGTCCAACATGGTGGTCGCCAATAAGTTCGGCGGCGTGACCGATCCCGAGCTTAACGATGTGCACATCATCGAGGGCGACGGCAATATCCGGCATGTTACCGGTAAAAAGAGCCTCATCGCCTGCAGCATCATGGACGCCATGACGGAGTATTTTAGATGATCGGCAAGGCATTCGCTCCAGCTCACATCACCGGATTTTTCTACGTTTATGATCACGATGACCCCCTGAAGATGGGCTCCTGCGGTTGCGGGTTTACGCTGGAGGACGGCGTCATGACTGAAGTCCGTACGTCGGCCCGTACGGAAATATACCTGAACGGGGAACTGACTGACGTTTGTACGAACAGGACTGTGGTAGAGCTATTGACCGACCGGCCCGTCCGGGTGGACAGCACGTTTGCCTTTCCCATAGGCGGCGGCTTCGGCGCAAGCGGCGCGGGGGCTTTTGGCACGGCGCTTGCCCTGAATAAGGCGCTGGGCCTGAAAAAGACGTATAACGAGCTGGCCCAGGATGCTCACATGGCCGAAGTGATAAACAGGACCGGTCTCGGGGATGTGGCGGGCATGTCCCAGGGCGGCATCGTCATCCGCCTTAAGCCGGGGACCCCTTTCGTGCTGGACCGGATCCCGGCTAATTCGCGGGACATATATTCCGTGTATTTCGGCCCCATTTCCACCAGGGGGATCCTGTCCGACACCAAAGCGAAGGCGCTCATCAACGAGGCTGGGCGAAAATGCCTGAAAAGCCTTCTGAAGGAGCCCACGTTCGAGCGGTTCATGGCCCTGTCCAGGGAGTTTTCCATTTCCACCGGCCTCGCCAGTGACAGGGCGATCCGTGCCATCGAATCGGTAGAATCGCAGGGCGGCATGGCATCCATGGCCATGCTGGGCGATACGGTCTTTTCCACCATACCGGACGGACTTTCGGAGTTCGGAAAGGTCATGAAAAGCAGGGTAAGCCTGACTCCGGCTCACCCGCTATAGCTTTTTTACCTGGTCAATCGAACGGCCATCCGGCATTGTTAATGGGCGTCCCCAGGCTGAAATGGTGGACGCTAATATCCGGTAGTAATGACACTTTACTGCCCAGGCTGCTTGCGGCATTGTCGTTGTTCAGCCATTTATACGTCGGGGTGGAGAACAGGCTATTGCCGAAGGAAAGGCCGAAATTATTCGTGGGCGAGGATAGAGTGGCGTGGTTGCTGCCGAACGAGGGGAATGAAAACCCGCTGAACATATTGCCGAAGCCCGACAGCAATTGGCCGTTATCGGTCCCGGTCGCGGCCGACGCCGGCGGGCTAAGCTTCACCAGGTAGAGGTCGCCGTTCGTCGTCCCGAACGCTGCATACCCTTTGTCGGTGGTCTGCTGTACGGCCTTAGCATCGCTGGCCCCCATGCTTCCGGATTGTCGCCATGTCTCACCGCCCGTAGAGTCTGTCTTGATTATGGTTAGCTGGCCATTGTCGGACGTGGCGATTACATATCCTCCGTCGTCCGTTTGCTCCACCGAGTTCGCCCTCCCCGTGTCATTGTACTGCTTGCTCCACAGCACATTCCCCGATGAGTCGGTCTTCGTCAGGTATGCGTCCCCGTTCTGGCCGGCTATGATGTAGCCTCCGTCCTTAGTCTGTTGGACTGAGCCGTCGTCCCCGCAGTACTGGTCACCGCTGCCGCCTATGGTTTTTTCCCATGCGGTGCCGCCGCTGGCGTCGAACTTTATGATGTATATGTCGTTCCCTGAGCTGGAATAGTCGATGGTCGCGGCCACTACGTATCCGCCATCGGATGTTAAGTCCAATGACGGCGAGATGATGTCCGCATTCTTGCCGGTCATGGTCTGGGCCTGCATATTGCCGTTAGCGTCGGTCCTGATGATGTATAGGCCGTCGTGCTGTGAGGACGGGTACGGGTATTGTGCCGCTATGATGAAGCCGCCATTGCTCAATTGTCTGACCGAGTATCCTCCGCCTTCCATGTTCCCGAGGTCGGAGCTTCCAAAGGTCTTGTTCCAGAGCTGCGTCCCGTCCTGGTCGGTTTTCATCAAGAGTATCTTGTTCGTATTATCCTGTTTTACTGATCCCGCCAAGACGTACCCCCCGTCGCTGGTTTGCCGGACGCTGTACCCTTTGGAGGAGGTCCCTATATCGTAAGTATTACTCCATGTCGTGTTGCCATTGGGATCTGTTTTTACGAGGCATACCTTCGGCGACCCCGTAATATCGGAAGTTCCTGCCAGTATGTAGCCGCCGTCGGTCGTTTGCTGCATGCCCCATCCATTGTCGTTCCCGTGTATATCGTATGTCTTTTGCCAGTCCACGCCGGGAGAAGATTCAGCCCATGCAACGGACATTGCAGTAATTAGCATTGCCAGGATTAGCGAAATGACTACCAGTCTCTGAATAGATCTACCCTTTGATACCATTACCTATACCCACCCTCAATAGATCGTTATTAGCTGAGTAGTTATTATACATGTAATTATATAAAAACTAATAGCTAAAAAATATGTAATTAGCCAATTACCCCGTGGTTTCGGGTGTCGGCTACTGTATATCCTTATTTTCCGTATAGCCCTTATTATTGATACAGCCGGGATCGGGCGCGTCCAGGTCTCCGTAGTATGCATATGCTCTGGCCCTGCAGCCGCCGCATATGTACTTATTCTCGCATGTGCCGCAGTGGCCCTTCAAGCCGCTCCTATCCCGTAGCTTTTCAAGTAGCGGGGAAGTGTGCCAGACGTCCAGGAGCTTATTTTCCCGGATGTTCCCTACCTTGATGGGCATATATACGCAGGGATTTATATCGCCATTAGGCCGTATGCAGCAGTAGTGCCTGCCGGCGCCGCATCCGCCGATGAACTCCGTCAGGACCTGCGCCTTGTTATTCATGCCCTTCAGCGTCATGAAATGCCCGATGGATGCGCCTTCCCTTTTCAGCGCTATCCTGGCGTACTGTGGCGCTGTCGACAGCACCTCTGTCTTACCATCGTAATTTTTATTGAACAGGCAGGTCAGTATCGATTCTCTTTCCTCCGGGGTGATGTCGCCCTCGAACATGTCCGCTCCCCTGCCGGTCGGAATAAAGTTGAAGGTGATCATCCTGGGGACATTCAGGGAGTAAGCGAGGTCATAAATCTCCGGTATTTCCTGTAGGTTGTACTTAGTGATGGTCGTCGCCATGCACGTATAAATGCCATCCTCGATACAGTACTTCAGCCCCTGGAGGGACTTATCGAACATTCCCGGCGCTCCTCTGAACCCGTCGTGAGTCGCCGCGTCCTTGCCGTCGATAGATATTTCCACGTATCCTACGTCCAGCTCTTTAAGCTTCGCGGCAACTTCCTTCGTGATCATTGTCCCGTTGGTCGCCAGCGCAGTATACAGGCCCTTATCATGCGCGTACTCGGCCAGCTCGAAGAAGTCCTTTCGTATCAGGGGCTCGCCGCCGGAGAACGCCAGCGCGACGACGCCTGACTGGGAAAGGTCATCGATCATCCGTTTCGCCTCTTCCGTGGACAGCTCGTCAGGAAGCTTCTTTTGCGCGTTCTGGTAGCAGTGTTTGCACTTCAAGTTGCAGGCGTGCGTGCAGTCCCAGACGACCAGGATGGGAGCATATATTTTCTGGGGCATCGTGACCCCATACTTCGCTAAACCCTGTAGTACGTTGACCATTCCTTTTTTAAACGGAGGCTGGCTAAGGGCGTTCTTCACGTCCTCGTCCTTAACGTTAAAAACGCTTTCGCCGGCGCCCATCGTAGTCTTAACGATCCTGCCCGCGAGCTTGCACTTCCAGCACGCGTTCACCTGTTCTCCCAGGTAATAGTCTATGGCTATTGATAGCCTGTTGCCGCAATCGTCTTCTTTGGCGATGAAGTTCAACATTCCCCTGGAGACCGGGTTGTTAAGCCATTTTCGAATGGCTACGACTGAACTTGTTATTTCATCGGCCATGTAATTCACCCCATACAAACAACTGGTTTGTATTCATATACTAACAAATTAGATAGTATGCGTTACTTTATATTATATTTTGTTTATTAATTGTTGAGATATTTAGTTAATACCCATAAGGCAAAAGCTGATGGTTAAAAACAAGAGCGGACTCGCCGCGATTTGAACGCGGGTCTTCGGGTCCGAAGCCCGATAGGATGTCCTGGCTACCCCACGAGTCCACTTATTCAGATGCATTAAACTGGCATGTGCACATATAAAACTTTTTGCAGAGTTACGGGATGACTACGACAAAACCCGTAGCTAAAGCCATTTTTATATAATCATTAAGTGCCATATATCATTATGAGACTGATCGAAAATAAAAAGGGATTAGCAGTAATAGCAATTCTAGCGGTAATAGCGTTTTTCATCATTTTAGCCTGTAGCCTGAGCATAATGAACGGCCTGAACCTCGGCTCATCGACGGCAAATAATGGCGCATACTATAGCTCGGACAGTAGCGGAAGTGGCGATAAACAGGCGCCGTTAAATTATCCGGCATCTTATGGGGCACAGTCCACATCATATTATCCGGCGACGACCACAGCGCCAGATCAGACGAATAACGTCTATACGAACGTGAACGACAGGAAGATCATAATGACGGCTTCCGTCCAGATCGAGACGTCGGGCCTCGATAATGCGGTCAACGCTATCCGGGGCATCGCCACGGGAGCCGGCGGCTACGTCGAGTCCTCCAGCACCTGGGTGGTGGATAACGATAAAAAGCAGGCATCCGTCACTATCAAAGTGCCCCAATCGGCGTACGAGCAAAGCCTATCGCAGATAAAGGCGATAGGCAAGGTAAAATCCGAGAGCTCTTCGGGGCAGGACATCACCCGGCAATACATCGACCTGAATGCCAGCCTCAATAACCTCCGGGTAGAGGAACAGCAGCTCAATAGCCTAATGGGAATGTCGAAGAACGTGACCGAAGTGCTCGCCGTAGAGAATGAGCTTTTCAGGGTCCGCGGCGAGATCCAGACGGACCAGGCCGAGCTGAACTACCTCGGAAGCCAGGTCGACTTTTCGACCATAACGGTGTCGGTCTCGGAGCCACAGCCTGTGGTCGGATACGACTGGGGCCTGGACACGGCTTTCCGCGAGGCGACACATGCGTTTACGGGCATGATCGGCGCCCTCATACTGTTGACCGGATATCTGGTCCCGCTGATACTCTACATCGTCATCGGGCTGCTGGTCGCCTATGCGGTTTACAAAGTATCGGTGAGGCTGTACAATAATTGGAAAAAAAATAAGGAAATGAAGCCCTGAGAGGCTTACATTTCCGCCGGGGCTTCGATGCCCAGCATACTCAACACGTTGGCCAGTGTCACCCTCGCGGCATCGACGAGCGCCAGCCGGGCTTCCCGGAGCTCCGGCTCGGCGCTCAATACCGGCACGAAGCGGTAAAACTGGTTGAACGTCTCGGCCAGCTCCCGGGCATAGTTGGCCAGCAGGTGCGGCTTCAGCTCGGTGGCCGCGATGTTCACCACGTAGGGGAGCATAGCCATCTTTTTTATAAGGGCTGCCTCCTCCTTTTCCTTTAGAACGCCCGGGTCAAAGTCGCCAGGCTTCGCCTTCTCTAAAATACTACAGGTCCTGGCATGGGCGTACTGGATGAAAGGCGCGCCCTGCTTCTCGAAGTCCAGCGCCTGTTCCCACTTGAACGTGATGGACTTTTCCGGGGCCACCCGGATAATGTCGAAACGGACGGCTCCGATGCCCACTAAATCGGCGATCCGCCGCTTCTTATCCTCCGGCAGATCCTTTCGGCGCTTATCGACTTCGATGTAGGCCCGTGCCACCGCCTCATCCAGCAGGTCGTCCAGGTTCACCACGACTCCCTTGCGGGTCGACATGCGGCCCTCGGGCAGCGAAACGAACGAGTAGAACACGATGCGGGGCGTCTTCTTCTCGCCCAAAAGCTTGAGCGTCGTTTCCAGGCGCTGCATGGCGAGCTTCTGGTCCTCGCCCAGGACATTGACGGCCTCGTCGCAGGTTGAAAGCTTCCACATGTGGTAAGCCAGATCCCTGGTCGTATAAAGTGAAGTGCCATCCGCCCTCGTGAGCACGAACTCCTTATCCATGCCGAAAGACGACAGGTCCAGCGCCAGGGAGCCGTCCTTGCGCACGGCATAAGGGGTCTTCGCCAGCTCTTCCACGATCTTATTCACGGAGCCGTTCCGGACGAAATCGGACTCCCAGACGAAGAGATCGTAAAAAATATTCAGCCTGGCCAGCGTCATTTTCTGGCCTTCCAGGCAAACGTTGACCATGCGCTTGAACTTTTCAGTCACTTCCGGCTCCAGGCGTTCGTACTGGTTCAGGATCCCGGAGATCTCCTTATCGATCTCCTCATTGGACTTCCTGAGCTCAGTCGCCGCCCGGTACACTTCCACGACGGCGTGATCGGGCTTATCCATCTCCGGCGCCTGGAGCTTCTTCATGTCCAGGTGATCGTATCCCCAGACGATGGTCGCCTCCTGTTTGCCCATATCGTCCACGTAGTACTGTACCTGCACGTCGTATCCGGCGCTACACATGACGCGGGCCAGCGTGTCTCCGATGATGGGGTTCCTGCCCCGGCCTACGTGGAGCGGGCCCGTGGGATTCGCAGAGGTGTGCTCCAGGACGACCTTGACATTGCGCGGGGGGGATAAAACGGATGTGCACCCCTGCTTTAGTATATCTTCAAGTGAGTCCTTAAGATACCTCTTACTGGCGTAAAAGTTGATATAAGGCCCGGCGGGTATGACAGTTCCGATGTACGTGGCCTTATCTGTTGTCATATGTAGGAATATTCGTTCGGCGATCTCCGTAGGGTTCTTCTTTAATTCCTTACCCAGTCTAAATGGTAGTGACGAACTCACATCCGCATGTTGCGACTCGCCTAAGTACATATCGTCCGCTTTATAGCCAGCACGCTCCACGGCTTTTTCCATGAGCGCCCTGGCCTCTTCAAGAAGCTTGAGAAACATCTTTTCCATCCCTTACTTACGACCCGGTCCGGTACCTGAGTATCGCCGCGATGCCGCCGAAAGCGTTATACAGCTGTTCGCCTTCCTCGAATTCCGTGGAGATGAACTGTACTTCGGTGTTCATCTGCTCCGCCGTCATGGAAAGCTCGTCCACCACGTCCACCTGCTCGCTGATGTTCAGCGTCGACTGGCATTTCGGGCACTTGCCGAAATCGAGGGTGGCCTTTTCGCCCGCCTTATGCTTGACCGTGGTCGTCGACGTATATACGCAGTTCTGGCACTTCAAGGTGATGCGGCTCCTCCGCAAGTCTTCGGATAACAACAGCACGTCCACTGATCCCATGTTGATATTGTTGCGGACCGACTCCTCGCCATAGGCCGCGAGGCCGTCATCGCTCACAAGCTCCTTCATGAAGCGCTCCATGAGCTTCTTCTCCTTGATCACTTCTAAATTAGAGAGGGTGTCGCTGGCCGCGTCCATGAGCTCGCCCAGGCCGGACTCGTCCGTGTAGGCGATGTCGTAAAGCCCGAGGATCTTCGGCATCAGCTCGTGGTGCAGGTACTCGCCCTTGACGAACTCCTCTTTACTCGGGGTGGGCCCGCCGATGAGAATGCCCTGTAGATCGTTCCTGTCGACGTTCCCGAAAATATCGCTGGCGGCGTCCCCTATCCTGGTATTAAAATCGTTAATGGCGATGAGCCTTAGCTGCTGGAAACGATGGGACGACTGGCCGCCCTTTCTTTGCTTGCCGGGGACGGTGCTGGTGAGGTGCCGCATCGGTGTGACTTTTTTACCCTTGAGTATGCCGATGGTCGCTTCCCTGCGGTCCACCACGATGAGCCCGAACGTCTTGCGGTCGATCAGCATCTCGTCGAGCTTGTCCGTCTCGAAGTTGCTGCCACATCGGTAGCTGTAGGTGATGATGGGCTGGGGAGGCTCGATGATGATGGCCTCCATGGAGGTGCGGTCGCCGCCGATGGAGATCGCGCCGCAGAAAATGGCCATGCCGTTCAGGGGCGGCTCTTTGTAGTATTTCAGGCGGGACATAATGGACTCGAGGGCGCTCTGGACGTTGTCCCTGGTCGATTTGGATTTGATGTTGGCGGACGACCCGTGCTCGTCCCGGAGGTACGCCACCACATCCGATATCCTCTTTTCGTGCGGAATATACAGGGAGATTAGCTCGGTGCCCTGGCCCTGTTTGCTCTTCAGCTCTTCGAGTTGCTTCTTGAACTCATACTTATGCCTTGCTTCTTCACTCATATGATATGTATCCTTTGATTTTTTTAAAGTCTGTAAAATTTAACAACGTTGCTGACCGCGATCTCCGTTATAACGTGAAAAATGCGGCCATTATAGGATGAAAATGATGAGCGATACGCTAATCATTGTTCGCGACGAACACGTTCAGTGGGCAGGCTAGTGATATTAAAACCTTTTTATGCGTGCCCGTATAAAATCCGTGATTTGCGCTCACGTTCATCTGAATGGCCGGACTTGATATATAAAGCTTCCGTAATGAAAACCCGGCATCGTTAAAAACGGCGATGGCTTACGCAGGTGCCAGTTAAAAAATAAAAGAAGAAAGTGGGTGTTAGCCCACTTACGGGATTATGTACTTGCCGATGAGGCGGATGGACTTGTTCTTGTCCCCACCGATCGGAGAGCCTGCTACGATCTGGGTGACGCCCATCTTCTCAAGCTCTGCGATCTTGGCGTTCATCTCGGCCGGAGTGCCGTAGATGGAGAACGCGTCGATCATTGCGTCGCTGACTGCGCCGAAGGCGGTCTTGAAGTCGCCCGAAGCCAGGCCACCCTTGATGGTGTTGACGGCGTTCAGGTCGAGGCCATGCCTCTGGAGGACGGGTACCGGTGCGCCGGCAGCGATGAACGCTACGACGGGCTTGACGGCTCCCTTTGCCTTCTTGCTGTCGTTGTCTATGGAGAACGAGGTGTATGCCGCTATGTCGAATTTCTTCTCGCCCGCTGCCTTCTTGATGATTGGCACTGCGAACGCGAAGTCCTTCGGGTTGGACGCGTTAATGAGTGCTCCGTCGCCGATCTTGCCGGCGGTCTCGAGCATCTTCTCGCCCTGGGCGCCGATGTAGACTGGGATTGCCTTCTGCTTCGGCTTGTATGCCAGCGCTGCGCCTGCGTACTTGAATACCTTGTTGTCCGGGGTGTTGACCGGTGCGCCGGTCCATAATCCCTTGATGACGGCAACGGCTTCCGTTAACCTTGCGACCGGGGTCTCCATTGCGAGGCCGATCTTGGGGAGAGTGCTCAGGTCACCGGGGCCGATGCCCAGGGTTGCCCTGCCGTCGGATATTTCATCGACGGTGCATATGGCCGAGGCGGTCACTGCCGGGCTGGCGGTGAACGCGTTGGTGATTCCCGGGCCCATCTTGATCCTCGAGGTGTTGGCCGCGATTAAGGCGAGCATCTCAAAGACGTTACGGTTGTTGTAGTGGTCCGTGATCCATAGGTAGTTTAATCCATTGTCTTCTGCAAACTTACAGTAATTTACTAATTCCTTAGTAGGAACGTTCGGAACGAATTCTATGCCGAAAGTAGCCATAAATTATACCTCACTTAGGTGTTTTAACCCTAAATATATAGTAATGAATGTACTTGCTTAAAAGAATATCGGTTTTTATTCTAAAAAAGAAAATGATTTTATTAAGGACCGGGTAAATTGGCTATTTTTATTATATTAAACGTAATATTTAATAAAGGGCGTCTATCTTGTCGTAAAGGTTTTATAGTGTCGATCATTTGAAGCCCTGTAGTATGGCGGGTCCTGAGCTTGTTCCTATCCGGGAAGCTCCGGCCTGGATGAACTTTTTTGCGTCTTCGAAAGTCCTGATGCCGCCTGAAGCCTTTATCAGTATCCCCGGCACCTCTTTTTTTATGAGACTTACGTCCTCGAGAGTGGCGCCTTTGGGGCCATACCCCGTGGACGTCTTCACGTATTTCGCCCCCGCGTCCCTGGCCAGGCGGGCTGCCGCCACTTTTTCCTCGTCCGTCAGGTAACATGTCTCGATGATGACCTTGACGGTCGTTCCCGTCAGCGCGTTGACGAGCCCGGACAGCTCATTTTTTACGGCTTCAACTTTGCCCGACCGCAAATATCCGATGTTCATGACGACGTCTATCTCATCCGCGCCCGACTTTACCGCTTCCCGGGCCTCAAAAGCCTTGACCTGGGATACCCCTGATCCGAATGGAAACCCAACGACGCAGCAAACCTTGATGCCGCTCCACCGGAGATGCTCCTTAGCCACCGCCGCCCAGCAGGGCGCGACGCAAGCAGAAGCGAACTCATACTCCTTCGCCTCGTCGCAAAAATGAATTATGTCTTCTTCCGTGGCGTCGGGCCTGAGAAGAGTCTGGTCGATGTGCCTGGCGAACTCTTTCGCGTCCATGGTCCGTACAATGCGGTATGACAATAAAAGCCTATTTTCTTTCAGCCATTAGTTATACACATTGTAGGCGTTAGGATCGAAATCGGGGTCGATCTCGATGGTCCTCGAGATACACCGGGCGGCTTCCTCGTTATTGCCCATCATGCTGGAGAACAGGCCTTTGTGGTACCAGGCTTCGGCGAACTTCGGGTTGATCACCAGGGCATGGTCCAAGCAATCGATGGCTTTCTTATAGTCTTCCATCCGGCCGAGCAGGACGCCCTGCATGAACCACGCCGCCTGGCTTTTCGGCTCAAGCTCCGTCACCCTCATGTAGCTGTCCAGCGCTTCCGGGTCCTTGCCTTTTACTTCCAGGATGCAGCCCCGGTAAAACCAGGCGTCCGCGTATTTGGGCCGCACTTCCACGGCCCTGTCGAACATGCCCAGCGCATCGTCGTAGCGCTCTTCTTTCACCAGGAGCATGCCTTTCCCATACCAGGCTTCCGCGATGTGCTCGTTCAGCTTCAGGGACCGTTCGAAGCATTCCAGCGCTTCCTCGGGTTTAATTGCCGACAACGCCTCGCCTTTGCCCATCCAGGCGGCGGCATTGTCCGGATCGATGACGATGGCCTTGCCGTAGGATGCAAGGGCGTCATCGGCCATGCCCAACTGGGATTGGTAGGAGCCCATGTAGAACCAAAGGTTGGCGTTCATCGGCTCCAGCGCTATGGCTTTTTTCATGCAGGACAGCGATTCGTTACTCTCGCCCATCCTCGCCAGGGCCCGGGCGCAGCTAAGCCAGGCGGGCACCGACTTCGAGTCGTACTTGAGCGACATGAGGCAGGCCTGCGCCTCATCCTCGAACATGTCGAGCTCCCTAAAAAGTAAGCTTTTACTATACCAGAACTTCGGGTTATCGGGCGAGATCCGGATGGCGTGCTCAAAACACTTAAAGGCCTCGTCCACCTGCTTTAGCTCCATATAGACTAAACCTTTACAATTGTACGCTTCACCATAAGCAGGATCGAGCTTGATGGCCGCGTCGAACAGCGCTATGGATTCTTCTATCCGGTCGTTGTTCGCGGCCTCCAGCCCTTTTTTTAAGGCTTCCGCCGCCTTTTGCTTATCATCGTCGGCCATTTTTTGCTGCGTGACCTTTACATCGGCTGTTTCTTCCGCCATGTGCCCACCGGGATAAAATGATAATGGGGCTCATAGCGTATAGACTTTCCTTTTTAACCCGTGAAAATAAGGCAGCCTCGCGGGAAATCATAAGTGTTATATGCTTGTGTGGTGATTAATCAAGAGGTGTTTTGATGGCCGAATATATTTACATCGATGGTAAATTTTATACAAAGGATAACGCTAAGATTTCGGTTTACGATCACGGCCTTTTATACGGCGACGGGGTTTTTGAGGGCATCCGGGCCTATAACGGCAGGGTTTTCAGGCTGGACGAGCACGTCGACAGGATGTATGACGGGGCGAAGGCCATTATGCTCACCCCGCCCGTGACCAAGCAGCAGATGAAGGACATCATCCTGGAAACACTCCGGAAGAACAACCTGAAGGACGCGTACATAAGGCCCATTATCACGAGGGGCAGAGGCGATCTCGGGCTGGACCCGAATAAGTGCCCGAAGCCGACGATCATCTGCATCGCCGAGACGTGGGGCGCAATGTACGGCGATCTCTATGAGAAGGGATTGACGGCCATCACCGTGAGCGTGCGCAGGAACGCGCCGGAGGCGCTGCCCACTAACATCAAGTCGCTGAACTACCTGAATAACATCCTGGCCAAGATCGAGGCCAACGTGAAAGGCGGCAACGAGGCCATCATCTTCGACATCCGGGGCAACCTGTCTGAGGGCTCCGGTGACAACATTTTCGTCGTCAAGGACGGCCTGGTGAGGACGCCGTTCGTCCAGATCAACCTCAACGGCGTGACCAGAGGCGCTGTCTTCGACCTTTCCAAAAAGCTGAAGATACCCCTGGGCGAGGCGAACATGGGCTATTTCGACCTGTATACGGCTGACGAGGTTTTCGTGACCGGCACTGCGGCGGAGATCTGCCCGGTGACCAAGGTCGACGGACGCGACATCGGCACAGGCAAGCCAGGGCCCGTCACAAAGAAGCTCATGGCGGCCTATAAGAAGCTTACACAGACCACTGGCACGCCGATCTTTAAGTAATTTTATATTTTCTTTTTTAATTTTATAGCTTTTTACATGGAGAGCAAGCGCTTTAACGCTAAAAAAGGGTTTTTATTGCATTACTATCGCCCCAGTAGCAATTATTCGACGTAAAGCCGCTTAAGAATGGACAAATACTTGATATAATGACCGGAGACTATTGAGCATAAGATCACTAAAGCCATAGACTCCCTAGCAACCAGCCCGGGAGCGGCCAAGGCAAAAGCGCTTGTATAGCAAAAAGGTAATGAATATTCCCCTCTATCGCCTTTTTGCCTAAAGGCGATCATATCTCTACAGGTATCATCGGTATAGATAATCATGCGACCTGCCTTCACGCTTCCGGGCACCAACTCTATTTTTTAACAAAACTTTATGTGATTGGCAAGCGTAGAAGCCATAGCTTATCGGAGTCCTTAGATGTACGAGTTCCTGGCGCTATTGCCCGTCATCCTGCCCATCATCGGGGCCATACTCACCTACGCCTTCGGGCGATATTCCGAGAAGGTGCAGGACCTTTTCCTGGTGTCCTTCGCCGCATTTTTATTCGTGATGAACGCCTCGTATTTCATGGCCCTGCAGGCAGGCATCATCAAGGCGATGACCTACGGGCCGATCGTCATGGACGGGCCAGGCATCTTCATCTGCAGCCTCGTGGCGTTCATCGGCACGCTGGTCATCTTCTACTCCTTCGTGTACAAGGATAAGACCCACTACGACAGCACTTATTTCATCACTTATTTCCTGCTCATGGGCATGATGAGCGGGCTGGCGAGCACGTACAACGTCATCGTGATGCTCGTCTTTCTCGAGGCGGCAACGGTCATCAGCGCGGTCCTTATTTTATTCGGCAGGACGAAGCGGGCCATCAAGGCGACGAACATCTACCTCGCCATCAGCATCATCGAGGTCATCCTGGTTGTCACCGGCGCCTTTATTTTATATAATGATGCCGGGACGCTTGACCTGAACGGGATCGTTTCGGGCAGCGTGAGCCAGAATGACATGTTTTTGCTGGCCATGCTCTTCTTCTTCGGCTTCGGCACCAAGGCCGGCCTGCTGCCGCTGGGCATTCTCTGGCTGCCGTCGGCCCATTCCGAGGCCCCGCCGCCCATCAGCGCCACCATGTCCGGCATCCTCATAAAGGCGAGCGTCGTGGCCATGGCCAAGGCGATATACCCGTTCTACCTGATCTCTGGAGTGGAAACGCTCATCCTCGTAGTCGCCTCTTTCGGGGTCCTAAACATGTTCGTGGGCGTCATCATGGCGCTCTTATCCGAAGATATCAAGCGTTTGCTGGCCTATCACAGCATCAGCCAGATCGGATACATCATCCTGGGCTTCGGTTTGGCTACGCCGGCGGCGATCTACGGTGCTCTTTTTCACATTACCAATCACATGCTTTTCAAGGGCTGTTTATTTTTGATCACTGGCGCTCTCATTTTAAGGGTAAACACGCGCCAGATGCACAAGATGGGCGGCCTCATAAAACAAATGCCCGTGACGGCCATCTGTTTTCTCGTCGCCTCCCTATCCATGTCGGGCGTGCCGTTCCTCAATGGCTTTGTCAGTAAAGAGCTCATATACCAGGGCTCAATCGCAGCCGGTTTCCCCGTCATATTCTCCGTGTTCGGCACGGGTTTTACGATATTCGCCATCCTGGGATGGGCCACGAGCTTCCTCACGTTCATCTGCCTGGTACACGCGTTCTACGTGATGTTCCTGGGAAAGCCGAAGGAGGAGTTCAAAACGGTCACGGACCCGCCCCTGTACATGATGCTTCCGATCGTCATCATGGCGGGCCTCTGCATCGTGATAGGGCTTTATCCGGACCTGCTTTCGGGCGCATTGCAGTATGCGGCTAATACGCTATACGGGCTCACGCAAGTTTAAATTGACTGTACGCCTTAGTATGGATGGATATGGACGACTCCTTTGAGACTTTGAAAAAAGAGCTGGTTGGCCGCCTAAACGGCATAAGCCCCGATAAGGTTGTATTCATCGGCGTAGGCAATCGCCTGCGGGGCGACGATGCGATCGGGCCTGCCCTCATCGATCTGTTAAAGGATAAGGTCCCGCACGTCGTCGATGCCGATAGCGCCCCGGAGAACGTTACCCTGGCGGTCAGGCGCCTGGAACCCTCGGCGATTATTTTTCTCGATGCTGCGAGCTTCAGCGGCGTCTCTACAGGTTACGTGAAGATCGTCGAGGCCGGTGAGATGGAAAAGCTAGAGGCGAGCGCACATAACTTCTCCCTCGACGTCGTCATGGAGTACCTGGAAAACGCCACGGGTGCGGACGTATTTTTAATCGGCGTCCAGCCCCAAAGGATCGGCGAAGGAGAAAGCTTATCGCCATCGCTCAAAAAGCCGCTAAAGGAGCTGGCGGGCTTGTTGATAAAAGCATTAAAAAAGGATTAACGAACGTCGAAGCTCTCATATCCGGTTTTATCCAGGGGATTGACCTTAACGCCCCGCACCTGGGCCATTCCGGGGCCTCGTTTTATGAATTCTAAAAGCTTATCGACCTGGTGCTCATCGCCCTCAAGCACCGCATGCACCCGGCCGTCCTCGAGGTTCTCGACATAGCCGCGGACCCCGAGTATGGCAGCGTACCTCCTGGTAAAAGCCCGGAAACCCACCATCTGGACCCGGCCGGATATAACGACGTCGACGGCTTTCATAAAAAAGGATAGGGGGAAGCCTGCCCTTACGGGGGCGTCAGCTTCCAGGGGTTGAAGTTACCGATACCAAGGGCCTTATTGGTCTTCTCCATCGACCTCTTCCCGTCCTTCTCGATGCCGGTCATGGCCCGGATGCAGTCGACGTTCTCGGGCACGACGTCCGACTCCTGGTGGATGGCCTGGAAAACGTTGAACTCGCCCTCGGCGTCAACGGTGATCGACTCTTCCCAGATGGCGTTCTCCATGATGTCGTTCCTGGACCTTCCCAGTTCCCGCCCGAACTCTATGGCGTCGCCTGTAAACTTGATGTTGTACCAGGACGGTATGAGCCAGAGCCGGGGGTATTGCTTGAGCGTCGCGAGGACCTCTTCCCGGGTCGGCTTCTTTTTAAGCGTCATGTTCACGAAGTGCATGTGCATGAGCGTGGTCGGCACCTTCAGGGCCGCAGTATCGATGTTGATGGCCGGCAGCACGGTCTGGACGTCCGGGCCGTGGTGGGACGGGAGCTTTATGGGGTCCGGCACTATGCCGTTGATCGGGCCGCGCTTCGCATCGTTCGGGTCGCCGCCCCTTCGGATCAGCACGACCCGCGCCTTTTGGACTCCGAAGCCCTTGTCCATAGCATAGATGATCCTGCACAGGCCGGTGGTATTGCACGAGACGACGCGGACGTACTTCTTGCCGATGGCCTGGTCGTAGTTGGCGGCCGCGTTGAATGACGTGCCGGCGACCTCGTGCTCCTCGCCGCCCTGGAATATCGCGGGCTTGCCCAGCTGCTCGTAGATCTTCTTGTTCTCCTCGCCAATGCCCTCCGGGGCACAGTCGACGATGATGTCCGCCTTCTTGATCATTTCCAGGTTGGAGCCCTGGATGCTTATTCCCGCGGACTTGAACTTCGATTCCGCCTTGGCCGGCTCCACGGCATAAATAGGATATCCTTTCTTGTTGGCCGCATATGCCTCGTAGTCGGGCTTCGTCTTGGCGATTCCTACCAGCGTCATATCGTCCTGGCGCGAGACGGCGTCGGCGACCCGCTTGCCGATGGTGCCGTAACCGTTGAGCGCCACTTTGATCTTATCTGCCATTTAAGAAAATCCTCCTAAAATTATATTTAGCGCATTTCGATGACTAGTATGTAATTAATATAGTGCCTGATATACATAAAAATGCCGACCATATCATAAAATTTTAAAGATATTAATAAAATACATAGAAGATACCAGGCGATTAGTAGGTATTACCCGTTCCTACCATGCTTGATCACCATTCGTATACTGTTGGAGCGTTTCGGTGGAAAACATAAATACTAGTTAGGGTTACAGAAATAAACGGGTTCATTTATGGTTACTGAAAACACGCCGGCCATCAGGCTAAGCGGCGTCCGGAAGACATATGGCGACATAGTCGCCGTGGAACATCTCGACCTGGTGGTAGGGCGAGGGGAAATCCTCGGGCTGCTCGGCCCCAACGGCTCGGGCAAGTCGACGACCATTAAAATGATGATGGGTCTGGTAAAGCCCACTGAGGGCTCCGTAAGCATACTGGGCATGGACGCGGGGAAGGACCCCATCGGCATCAAGAAGCACATCGGCTATGTCCCCGAATCGCCGCGCATCTATGAGTTCCTTACAGCGCTCGAATTCCTGGACCTCACCGGAGATTTATACGGTATGGGACCGGAGGAAAAGAAACAGCGCATCCAGGAGTTCATCGAGGCGTTTGGCCTCGAGGGCCGGGAGGGTGACATCATCAACTCCTACTCCGATGGCATGAAGCAGAAGACGGCCATCATCTCGGCGCTCATGCACCGGCCTCAATTATTATTGCTCGACGAGCCGCTCCGGGGCCTGGACCCGAAGTCGGCGAAGATCATGAAAGACCTGCTCCACGAGCTCTCTTCCCAGGGCGTGACGACCATCATTTCAACCCATACCCTCGAGATCGCCCAGGCCATGTGCACCCGCATCGCCATCATGTACAACGGAAAGCTGCTCGCGCTGGGCACGATGGACCAGCTAAGGACTGCGGCGGCCATGCCGGGCTCCGGGCTGGAGGATATCTTCCTGAAGTTGACTGGCACGGGGGACATCAGGCCTGTGGTGGAGGCCTTGATGAAGTGAGCCTGAGCAACGTGTTGAAGCTGGCGCGCGTCTATTCGCGGGCGGGCCGGCTTATCTCGAAAAATAATTTTCGGAAGTATCGGGAAAAGCGCTGGGAAGTTTATGCTATTTATGCCCTGGCCGTGGCACTCGGTGCGCTGGGCGGAGGCGGATTCGGTTACCTTTATACGATAACCGGCGACGCATCGGCCCGGCAGATGCTCTACCAGGCCATCGTCGGCTTTTTTATTACATTGCCCACGTTGAGCATCCTGTACAGCCTGTTCATGACCATGATGTCCCAGATACGGCAGACGGGCGTTAAAGCCCAGATCCAGCCGCTGTACTGGTTCCCGGTGACCTGGGAGGAGCACACGGCCGCTTCTGCGCTCTCCAGCACGTTCGGCGGCGCCCTCTGGATATCGATCATGATATGTACTGCGGTCATAGCGGTCTCCATCCCGACCGGGCTACTGCCGTTGGCAATGCTCACCGTGCTGGCGATATTCCTGAGCATGGCGATGGCGAGCTTGACAATGGAGGCTTTCCGGGCCGTACTGGCGGCCATATCCGGGGCCGTCCTGAAGTCCACGGGGAAGGCCGCCGTATGGATCAGGTTCTTCGTCGCGATCCTATCGTTCATCATCATATACGTCGCGTACTTTACAGCCTATACCTCGACCGTCGTCGTCATCGACGCCATCGGAAAAGGCCAGATATCGGCGTGGTTCATACCGTACGTATGGCCCGGGATCGCCCTGTACACGTTCAGCAAGAGCATGTGGCTTTATACAGTGTTGCTGGCCGTGCTATCCATCATTTTCGCCGTAGCGCTCTTTGCCGCTGCCGTGAGGCTGAACTCCCGCTACGGCCTGGCCGATGCCCCGACCATCAGCGTGTCCAGGATATATAAGCCGAACGAGGGGTTGCTGAACAAGCTGGGATTATCGCCTGCGGAGTCGGCTATCATAAAAAAGGACTTCAGGGCCTTCACCCGGCGAAGCGAGCTCAGGTACGTCTTCATCATGCCCATTGTGCTGGTCGCGGCAGTCTTTGTGCCGCTCATCACCGGCAATAAAACCTCCTCCGGCGGTCTATCGGGCAGCATGGGCACCTTTTACTATATCTACCTCGCGATATTGCCCGCCGTTGCGATGTCCATGACCCTGGGCATATCCCTGGTCGGCTCGGAGGGCGAGAGGCTTTGGTTCCTGGCTACATCGCCGTTGACCGTAAAAAAATTTGTCCGCGCCAAGTTCTTCTTCCAGGCCATCCTGTGTACGGCCATGGCCCTTCTATTCGGCGTCATCGGGTATTTCTTGCTCGGTCCCACGGCACGGTACGCCGCCACGGGGATCGTTGAAGCGGTCATTTTGGTATTTGCCGCGGGGATGGTATCGCTATCCTGCGGCATCGCGGGAGCGGATTTCCGGGAGCTTCCCCGGCCCAGGATGATAAGGACAGAGTGGAGCCTCATCAGTACGGTCCTTGTCGCCATCACCGGACTATGCGTGCTCCTGCCCGTGCTGGCATACGACGCCATCGCGACGATGGGGTTACTGTCCGGGGGAAGCGTTAACGGCGCTTTCCTGTACCTGGCCTGGCTGGTGAGCGGGGCCATCGGGCTGGGCATCGGCTACATTTTCTACGGGATATCGATAAGCAAAGCCAGTAAGCTCATGATGGGATTAGAATAGGGGCGGTGGCGGTCATCCTTCCACCATCGCTTTAAGCGCTGTGGGGTCGATAGAGCCTTTTTCGGACGACAGTATGCCGTACTCGTTGAATATGCCTTTAAAGATGCCGATGTTCAGGCCGAAGAACACGGGCCTTCCATAATCGTCATGACCCAGGAAGATCGCGTTCTCGCCCTGCTCCGGCGTCCCCTCCATCATCGGGTGGTTCTTGAAGTAGACATAATCCCCGGTCTGCAGATTTTCAGTGGTGCCGGGCATGTACTCATTCCCGATCCATTTTTCCAGGGTCTTGTACTCCGTGGTCTTGCCGTCCTTTGTCGTGTACGTTTTCCAGCCCCGGATGATGAGCGTGGGCAGGCACTTATTGAAACAACTCTCGCCCACAACGTCGAGCTTGGACTTTAAAAATATGATGTTTATGGCGGCGGCACAATCGATCTTGTATTTGCCGCCGTCGGAGCTGATAAAATCGTTTAGCGCTTCGGCCTTGCTGACACCGTCTTTAAGCTTCCAGAATACGTTTCCGTTCAGGGTGATCGGCTCCCAGTACCGGGTATTAAAGTACTGGCTTTCCATCTGTCGCCCGAACGCGACCCGGCCGGAGTTCATCTTTTTTTGATAGGTGAGCGAGTTCTTGACGACCGCTATCCGGTATTTGGAATCATAGTAGGACGTGGTGCCGGGCGCGCTATCGGTATCCAGATTTTTTAATATATCTATGTCTATGGGCGCCTGGGAGACCCCGATCCCATTTTGGGAGTGCGAATGAGGTGTTTCGATAGAATCATATGGCGAGGACATTTGATAAGGGTTCATCATATGAGACGGATCCATCATATGAGACGGATCCATCATATGAGACGGATCGGACGTCTCAAACGGGCTCTGTGCGTGCGCCGGCAAAGCCATGAAGGACACTATGGCTAAAAATACTATGATAGTGGTGACGTTTTTCCCTGGCATCAATGGCAATAGCTGGTTTCATGGTTTAAATAAAGCATCATGCTTATGGATGAAATGCTGTGCTCTGGTCTCGTTATTTTCACTGGCCGGGCGCGCCCGCTTGTGTTTAAAATCGGGTATTTACCGCGCTGGAGTTCGATGCATTGACCCCGGGCTGTGTTGGTTTCGACGGTTCTAAAGGGATTTATACCTTTGCGAGCATAAGTTCTGTTCGACCATGGTCAATGCCAAAATGCTCATCTTCGACTTTGTCGTGTTAGCCTATGTCGCCATAGCAGCGGCCATGTTCATCCCCTGGATATTGCTCTATTTCACGGGGCCGGCCTCGTTATCCGGCGCAGTGACCGGCGATATTTACAGTTTCTTTTCGCTTTTCTGTCACCAGCTACCATGGCGCTCCCTGTTCTACGACGGCGTCCAGTTCCCCGTTTGCGCCCGCTGCACATCTATATACATAGCCACGGCCCTGGGCCTTATCTTTTTCAGGCTTAAAGGGTATGGTGCACGCGAGTTCCATATGAACTGGCTTCTCCTCGTTTTATTATTCGTCCCCACGGGCCTGGACGGCACTACTCAGCTTCTTGGCTGGCGGGAGAGCACCAATGATCTCAGGCTCATCACCGGGATCCCATACGGTCTGGGCTACGCATATCTCCTGGCATGGATATTGCCGTTCCTTTACGCCATGCTGGAGCTTATCGTCGTTGCATTGAAAAAAGACTCTTTGGGTGCCGATAAAACCCTGGAGCGCATAAAAAAAATGGCCTGGCCCTTCACCATAAAGGCGACAAAGCTTTAGGACACGATTATTTTTTTACTGCGGCGAACACGGCGAAGAATTTAACCCCGGTCATCAACGATTCCGTGGTTCAAATCGAGCGCCGTGCCCACCGTGGTTCAATCAAACGCCGTGCCCACCGTGGTTTACTCTTGAGGGCCGGTGGTGGGTGGAACGGGCTCAGGCTGCTGGTGCGCTTCCTCTTCCATGTCGAATATCTTCTGCATATAGGGGAGCACGAAAAGGGCGCTGCCCAGGCCGAATATCCCTCCTGTGATCAGGCGAAGCCCGTTATTGCTCAGCTCAGTCCATATAAGCTGCCCCCCGGGGCCTATGCCCCGTGGTATGGGCACGCCGAATAGCTGGGCGAAGCCGTCGATGGCCATGGGTATGCATAAAATGATGTAATAAATAATATTAAATGGCTTAAGCCGGCTTCTAAGGAAATAGAACAGGATCCCGCCCGCTAAAAATGATACGTAGATGGCGAAACACCTGGAGCAAACGGCCATCTGGTAGCCAAAAATGAATAAAGACCGCTCGGGAAGCTGGTGACAGGTCGTATGGTAGGCCGCTAAGATCGCACCTGCAATGAACACGAGCGTTGGGTTGCCAGTAGACATGAAGTACGGGTAAAGAAGTATGGGCGCGATGAAGATCAGCAAGGCTACGTTTATCATGGTCAGCCAGTGGTCCATGAGGATCGTGCCAAATCGAATCAAGTATCGGTCGTATTTGCTCATTGTTACCGTTCCAAATGATAAAAGCGTACTATATTTAAATCTTTAATGCTCTAGTCAGGCTTGTATCCCCCGTCAGCTCGGGCATCACGATCCTAAAATAGTGGGTCACCAGGACGAGCAGGATGGCGGCGATGAACAGGCCGGCAATGCCGAAGACGACGGGCCCCAGGACGTACGCGAACATCAGGAGGCCGGTATTTACCTTGCCCCTTGCTATGAACGGCCGCAACACGAATTCGGGCAGGGTCTGGACGAAGATGACGACCACCACGACCATGATCACGAAAAACCAGAGATTGGGTAAAAGCGTGCCCGCCGACAGCGACCGGATAAGAATATAGAGGAACAGGGGTACGGTCACAAGGTACATTCCCACGACCGGTATGAGCGCCGCGGCCCCGCACAGGATGCCCAACAAAATGGCATACGGGATGACGAACTCGGTGCTCGGGGCGAATACGTTCAATAAGCTAAAGATGAAAGCCGCCACGATGGCGAAGAACACGATGCTGATGATGTTCCCGAAAAAGATCTTTTCGAGGTCTTCATCGATCGCCTGGTAGTACCTCACGAGGAGGCCGCCGTGTTCTCTCACCAGTGACGGGAAGGTTTGGGCGAACCAGGCCTTGATACGACCGTCCTCCCTCAGCAGGTAGAACGCGATAACGAACATCAGGAAGACCTTGAAGATGACGTCCAGGACCGTCATGCCCGTGGATATGGCCAGCTGCTGGATGCCGGCGATGGAGCCGGAGTAGCCGGATATCGAGTTATCCCAGAGGTCCCGTATCTCCGCAGTCAGGTTGCCCGACATGAGCCCCTGTGCGGAGATGTTATGCCCGATGACCGAAATGCTGGAGCTCATGTTCGACAGCGGCCCGCTAGGCACGGACTGCAGGCCGACTTCTGCGACGACGGCGTTCATCTGCGATACGGCGAGCAAAAGGGTGTAGCCCACGATGATGATGAAGGGTAATACCAATAAAAACATGCAGGTAAAGACCAGCAACGTATCGTTCTTTATGTACCGGCGCAGCTTTCGCTTGATCGGTTTTGCAACGTAGTAGATGAAAATGCCGTAGACGATAACAGTTAAAAAGGGCCACGCGACCCACATGAGCAACAGGATAAGGGCCAGCCCGAATATGAGCCATTTCGCGTCGTACGCCTTTCTAAAGATGCCTGCCATCTTTATTAGGTAATGTTTATAACACTAAAAATGTTATGTATCCATCATGAGCGAAGAAGTCAGCGACTTTTTTAAGGGGAAAAAGTGCGGCATTTGCGGCGACGATGCCACCAAGGCCATGTTCGGCAGGTTCCTGTGCGATAAGGAGGAGTGCTACTGGAAGGCCCGGACGTCCCGCGAGTGCATCGGAAAAACGCTGAAGCATTCGGATAACTAAGGGCTTTTTGCCGATCTTGAAAAAAAAAGTCCTCACAGTTTTATGCCGTAGACTGCGCTGTATTTTTCCTTTATGTATTGGATAAAATAGTCCTCATCGAGCTTTTGTCCCGTGGCTTTCCGGATCAGCTCCGGTGCGGGATAGCGCTTTCCGTGCCGGTGGACGTTCTTTCTGAGCCAGTCGCGCAGCCCGCTAAGGTCCCCGGCCAGGATATGGTCCTCCAGGCCCGGCATCTGCCGGTTCGCCGCGGACCACAGTTGCGCAGCGTATAGATTGCCCAGCGTATAGGTGGGGAAATACCCGAAGGAGCCTATCGCCCAGTGGATATCCTGCAGGCAGCCCTTTGCATCATCGGGCACCGGTATGCCCATGTAGCGCTCGAACAGCTCATTCCAGTATGCGGGGATCTCTTCGGCTTTGAGCTTACCGGCGAAGAGCGCCGACTCGACGTCATAGCGGAGCATGATGTGCAAATTATAGGTAACCTCGTCGGCATCTACCCGGATATACGACCTTGCGACGTTGTTTATGCTGCCATAGAATCGCTGCAGCGGAACGCGCTTCATTCCGGAGAACGTTTGCTGTAGCTTAGGATAGTAGAATATCCAGAAGGGCATGCTACGCCCGACCATGTTCTCCCAGAGCCGGGACTGGGACTCGTGGATGCCCAGCGAAACTGCTTCGGCGAGCGGAGTGCCAAAGTACTTTTCC
>Ga0209039_10001078_pt1 | contig 26310 bp, 24 predicted proteins | sample BogFormECP12_OM1_FD_188238 | JGI IMG/M metagenome (GOLD analysis project Ga0209039, IMG submission 188238) | Bog forest soil microbial communities from Calvert Island, British Columbia, Canada - ECP12_OM1 (SPAdes) (version 2) | ecosystem: Environmental > Aquatic > Freshwater > Wetlands > Bog ... | reverse complement strand
ACGACGCGCGCGGTTCTGCAGGGGTTGCGGCGCGAAATCACTTCTGGCGAAGCGCAGACAGAGGAGATTTTGAATCCCGCCGCTATCGAAGCACGCATCGTGAATGGTGTAGAAAAAGAATTCGTCCCGTCTTTGCAACCGGTGATCAACGCTTCTGGCGTCATTTTGCATACGAATCTCGGCCGCGCGCCCCTCTCTCCGCAGGTGGTGGAGGAGTTTCGCCGCACGGCCATGCAATACTCGAATCTGGAATACGACCTGGTGGCCGGCGCCCGCGGGAAACGCGATGCGCACACCGCGCGGCTGCTCGAACGGTTGACTGGGGCGGAATCAGCCATCGTGGTCAATAATTGTGCGGCCGCCGTGCTGTTGAGCCTGGCGGCGCTGGCGCGTGGCGGCGAAGTGATCGTCTCGCGCGGCGAATTGATCGAAATCGGCGACGGCTTCCGCATCCCGGAAATCATGGAGCAAAGCGGCGCGATCCTGCGCGAGGTGGGCACGACGAACCGCACGCACCTTGCCGACTACGAAAACGCCATCAACGATAAGACGCGGCTGCTGTTGCGCGTGCACCCCTCGAATTTCACCGTGACCGGGTTCACCGAGAAGCCCGAAGTGTCAGATTTGATCGCGCTCGGCGCGCGCGCCGGCTTGCCCGTCGTTGAAGATCTGGGCTCCGGTTGCCTGGCCGATCTCTCCGCCAGCGGCATCACGGAACCCACCGTGAGCGAAAGTGTGGGCGCGGGATTTTCGCTGGTGCTCTTCAGCGCGGATAAATTGCTGGGCGGGCCGCAAGCGGGCATCATTGCCGGGAAAGAGGAACTCGTCGCCAAGGTGCGCCGCCACCCGCTGTTCCGGGCTTTGCGCGTGGATAAACTGACGATCGCGGCCCTGGAAGCAACCCTGCGCGCATATCTCCGCGGCGCTTGGAACGATATTCCCGCGCAACGCATGATCCGCCTGCCGCTCGAGGAAATTGCCGCGCGCACGAAGAAATTTCACGCGGCGCTCCAGCCACAAGCTGCCGTCTTCGGCGCCCAAATTGAAATCGCCGATGGCACTTCGTTGGTTGGAGGCGGCTCGACGCCCGCGCAATCGTTGCCTACGCAAGTGCTGCGCATCGCCAGTGCTCGTCATTCCGCGGCACAACTCGAAGCGCGCTTGCGTCAAGCGCCCGCGGGAATTGCCGTGATCGCGCGCATCGAAGATGACCGTCTGTTGCTCGACCTGCGCACTGTTTTCCCCGAGCAGGAACCGGTACTACTGAAATCTTTGGTTGCTGCTTTGCAATAGTTATCGCCATACTCTTACCATGCTTGCGTTTCGGGTCGCCAAAAACTGCTTGCACGCCGTGAACAAGCCGCTGCCCAAGCTGCGTTCTGGCTGGGCGTTGATTCGCGTGCGCCTCGCGGGCATTTGCAATACCGACGTTGAGATTCTGCGCGGCTATCACGATTTTCGTGGCACGCCGGGGCACGAATTTGTCGGTGAAGTCGTGGAAATTGCGGGTGTCTCCGCCAAGACGCAAAAGCGATGGATCGGCAAGCGCGTTGCGGGCGAAATCAATGTGGCCTGCTCCGCCTATGGCCACCAACCTCTGTGCGCTTTCTGCCGGCGCGGCTTGAAGACGCATTGTGCGCGCCGCACCGTGCTTGGCATCGTTGCCCATGACGGTGCGTTTGCTGAATTCCTCGCCCTGCCGCTGGAAAATCTCCACGTCATCCCGAAGAACGTCAACGACGCGAAAGCTGTCTTCATCGAACCACTTGCCGCCGCGTGCCAGATTCTCGATCAATTGAATATTCGCAAATTCCCCGCTGCTGCTGTGCTTGGCGATGGCAAGCTTGCGCAGCTCGTCGCCCTCGTGTTGCAGGCTGCGGGCACGCGCGTCGTTCTTTATGGCAAGCACGCGAACAAGCTGGCGTACGCGCGCAGAGCGGGCATCGCCACAAAGAAAATCCGCGGTGATGACGGCGACGCAAAACGGGTGAAGGAAACGTATCGTCTCGTCGTCGAAGCTACTGGCTCGCCAACCGGTTTGACTCTGGCGCAGCACATGACCGAGCCGCGCGGCACCCTGCTCCTGAAATCCACGTTTCACGGCGCCGCGCCCGTGGAAACCTGGCCCATCGTTGTAAAGGAAATTACCGTAGTCGGTTCGCGCTGTGGCCCCTTCGCCAAAGCCATCGCCCTGCTGCGCTCCGGCAAGGTGGACCCCACGCCGCTCATCTCGCGCACCTTCGTGCTGCAAGAAACGCCCCAGGCCATCGCCTATGCACAGCGACCCGGCGCCCTTAAGGTTTTGCTCGCCGCCTCATCGCAGGCATGGTAGAGCTCTCGTCAACACAGTGTTTCGAGGTTTCGGGATTCGTTTGCGGCAGGGAGTCTACAGCCGATTGATGCAAGACGCGACGCACGCCGCGCCGAATCCATTATCAATGTTCACTACGGTTACATTCGACGCACACGAATTCAGCATCCCCAGCAGCGCCGCCACGCCGCCAAAGCTCGCGCCATAGCCCGCGCTGGTGGGCACGGCAATCACTGGCACGCCGACGAGCCCTCCCACGACGCTGGGCAACGCGCCTTCCATGCCCGCGATGCAGATGATTACACGCGCCTTCGTCAAACCGTCGCGGTGCTCCAACAGCCGGTGAATCCCCGCTACGCCCACATCAAAGAGCTGCTCAACGCGGTTGCCCATCAACCGCGCCGTCAGGACCGCTTCCTCGGCCACGGGAATGTCGCTGGTGCCCGCCGAAACCACCAGGATCGTGCCCTTGCCGGTAATCTCTCGCGTGCGTTCGATCGTGATTACTCCGGATAGCGGATGATATTTCGCCGCGCGGCTCGCCCGCTTCACGGCGGCATATGTCTTCGCGTCCGCGCGCGTCACCAGCACATTGTGCCGCGACGCCTTGTGCTTCAGCATGGTGCGCACGATTCCCGCCACCTGCGCGGGCGTCTTGCCCTTGCCAAAAATCACTTCCGCGTAGCCCTGCCGCAGCGCCCGGTGATGATCCACCTTGGCGAAACCGATGTCCTCGAACGGCAGGTGCTTCAGCCGCTCAATCGCGGCTTGCGGAGCGAGTTTTCCCGCACTCACGGTCTCCAGTACTTTGCGAATGTCGGATTCGTTCATTGAAACTCCCTGTCCCCCTGAGCTATGGATTCGGCCAGCCCATGATTTTTCTGGCCGCTTGATTGTCCGTGTACACTTGCCACTCTGCGATCAGGCCATCGCGTACTACCGCTCTCCACGCCGCCGGCACGCTCCAGTGATTATCCTTCGCCAGTCTTCCTTCCGCCGCGTAAGTCGCTTCCGCCGTACCAAACGACGCCACTACATCCCCATGCGCGAAAATTTCCGCATGCGATACGCGGTAATCGGGAAACATGCGGAAATAGCCCGTCCAACCCTTGCGCATCGTTTCGCGGCCCTGCATGCGGTTCCCCAGTCCATCCACAAACACGTGGTCTTCGGTCATCAGCGCGCAGAGCCCGTCCACATCCGCCGCATTAATGCGTTCCATGAAGGCGAGAACAACCTCGATCGGCGTGGCATTGCTCATAAAATGGCCTCGCTTCCTCCGGAAGTCTAGCATAGCCAGCGAAAGCGAAGTTTCGCCGGCCTCAGCTTGACTTGCCGCCATGCCATTGCCAGACTGGTTCGTGCCCGCGCAAATTCCATGACTTCCGCCAAAACACAAACCATCACCGTTGGTGTGACTGGAGCCAGCGGCGCCGTCTTCGCGCAAAAAACGCTTGCGTTGCTGGAAGACGATCCCCGCGTCTCGCGCGTGCATCTGGTCGTATCGGAAACCGGGCAGCGTTTGTTTGCCGAGGAATTGGACATCACTTCCGGGGACTTGCGCCAGCTTCCCAGGCGGATTCTGGGCCGCACTTCGCAAAAAATCGAAACTCTCTCGAATAAGGATGTCGGCGCATCCATCGCTTCCGGCAGTTACGATGTGAACGCCATGATCGTCGTGCCCTGCACGATGGGTGCTCTGGCGGCCATCGCCAACGGCACCAGCGACGACCTTTTGGCGCGTTCTGCCGATGTGATGCTCAAGGAAGGCCGCAAACTGATTCTTTGCGTGCGCGACACTCCGTTCAATCGCATTCACCTGGAAAACATGCTGCGCGCCCAGCAAGCGGGTGCAGTCATCATGCCTGTGGTGCCGGCTTTTTATCATAAGCCCAAAACAATTGACGATGTCGTGACGCAATATGTTTGCCGCGTCCTGGGGCACGCCGGGCTGACGCAGGAAAAAATGTTTCGCTGGACCGGCAGCTCACCCGCGAAGAAGGCGGAACCGTAGACACAAATGGCCGGCCGCATCCGCACGATCCTGGAAATGATCAAGTTTGAGCACTCGGTGTTTGCCTTGCCGTTTGCTTTGACCGGTGCGCTGCTCGCGGCGCGCGCCAAACAGCACGGCTGGCCCACGCTGAACCAGGTCTTGTGGATCGTCATCGCCATGGTGGCCGCGCGCTCCGCCGCCATGACCCTCAACCGCATCGTTGACCTCCGCTACGACAAGGTAAACCCGCGCACGAAGATGCGCGCGCTGGCCACCGGTTCGCTCTCCGTTCCGTTTGCCTGGCTTTTCACGCTTGCTGCCGTCGCGCTATTTTTCGTGGCCGCGTGGCAATTGAATCCTCTCGCGCTGAAGTTGGCTCCCCTGGCCATCGCCATCCTGTTTTTCTATTCCTTCACGAAACGCTTCACCATCTGGTCGCACCTCTTCCTCGGCTTTGCGCTGGGCATTTCGCCCGCGGCGGCGTGGATCGCCATCACCGGAAGCCTCGATTGGCGCATGCTCATCTTGTGCGCCGCGGTTACGCTGTGGGTTGGCGGCTTTGACGTGCTCTACGCCTGCCAGGACATCGAATTTGATAAGCAAGCCGGGTTGTTTTCCGTGCCCCAGCGATTCGGCATCGCTGCCGCGTTGATGATTGCGCGCGTCATGCACGTGGGCGTGGTGCTTTTATTGAGCTGGCTGGCGGCGAGTTTCGGTTTGCCGTGGCCCGCGTGGGCCGGAATTGTCGTGGTGGGCGCGCTGCTCGGTTACGAACATTCGCTGGTGAAAGCGAACGATCTGAGCAGGCTGAACGCTGCGTTTTTCACCGTGAACGGCTATATTAGTATGTTGTTCCTGTTGTTCTGGGGCGCCGCGGCAGCGGTTTGGCGCGTTTGAACCTTTCGCAAGTTTTGAAATGCAAATTGGATGTAGCGGCCGCCCCCGCGTGGTCATCTTATTAATCAGTAGGGAATGAGCAGAGAAAACCGTGGCTGAACTAACGCTTACCGACAAAAGCCTGCAACCCATCGCCGATAAGGTGCTGGCTGGCGAACGGCTCTCCTTCGATGATGGCGTGGCCCTCTATCGCACGCCCGATCTGCTGGCCGTCGGCTGGCTGGCCAATTTTATCCGCGAAAAACGCCACGGCAACATTACCTACTACAACGTCAATCGCCACATCAATCCCACCAACGTTTGCGTGGCGCATTGCAAGCTCTGTGCCTTTGGGCGCGATCCCGGAGCCCCCGGCGCGTACACCTTTACGCTGGAAGAGATGTACGAACGAGCCGATCAAGGCGTGCGCGAAGGCGCCACGGAGATTCACATCGTGGGCGGCCTGCATCCCGATCTCCCCTTCGATTTCTTCCTGCAACTGATTCGCGGCCTCAAGCAGCGCCATCCGCACGTGCACCTGAAAGCCTTCACCATGGTCGAGGTGCACTACTTTGCGCGCATCGCGAAACTCACCATTGACGAAACGCTGCAGAAAATGAAGGAAGCCGGCGTGGATTCCTGCCCCGGTGGCGGCGCGGAAATTTTCCATCCGCGCGTTCGCCGCATCATCTGCGATCACAAGGTCAGCGGGCGCATGTGGCTGAGCATGGCGAAAAAGGCGCATCGCCTGGGTCTGCCGACGAACGCCACGATGCTCTATGGCCATGTGGAAACCGCGGAGGAGCGCGTGGATCATCTGGTGAAGCTGCGCGAAGCCCAGGATGAAACCCACGGCTTTGTCGCGTTCATTCCGCTGGCATTTCATCCGGACAACACGCCGCTCGCGCATATTCCAAAGCCCACGGGCTACGACGACCTGCGCAACATTGCGATTTCGCGTTTGCAGCTGGATAATTTCGACCACATCAAGGCCTACTGGGTCATGCTGACGCCGGCCGTCGCGCAGATCGCCTTGCGCTTCGGCGCGAACGACATGGACGGAACCGTCGTCGAAGAGAAGATCTACCACGATGCCGGCGCAAAAACGTCCGAGTTTACTTCGCGCGCCGACCTGGAACGCCTGATCCGCGCCGCCGGCCGCGTCCCCGTCGAACGCGACACCCTGTACCGTCCCATCGACCGCTCGAAACTCCCTCCTACCGTCCCCGCTACCCCGTCGGGTCTGGTCTCTCTTTCCCTCAACATCTGATGCCACAACTTTCACACGTCTCAGGTGAAGTTATTTCCTACCTGCAGATGTGCCAAGCGTGGAGTACCAGTTTTCAGCGCGGAATGAACTTCAGGCTCAGGCCCGATTCCAGCGTAATCCTCATGAGCCGCCGTGCGAACGCACCGTACAAAGATCGTATCGCGGAGGAGGGACGCGTCCTCGTTTATGAGGGGCACGATGTTTCTCGAACTGCGCTTAACCCGAACCCCAAGCTAGTTGATCAGCCGCGCACAACCCCTGGCAGAAAGCTGACGCAGAACGGAATGTTTGAAGAAGCCGCGCTAAACGCGAAGAAAGGCAAAACATCGCCTGAACTGGTGGCCGTGTACGAAAAGATTCACGCGGGAATCTGGGCCTTCAATGGGTTCTTCAAACTGACAGATGCCTGGACGGAATCCGATGGTCATCGGCTGGTTTTTAAGTTTCGGCTGGAGTTGTTTGAAAATACCGCTGAATTGCGCACTCAAGCACAGGACGACCTTCCCCATTCACGCTTGATCCCCTCGGCGGTGAAGCTCGAGGTCTGGACCAGAGACAAGGGACAATGTGTCCTTTGTGGCAGCCGAGAAAACCTGCATTTTGACCATGACCTGCCTTATTCCAAGGGCGGCTCCTCGCTGGTTGCGGCAAACATTCGACTCCTCTGCGCGAAACACAACCTCTCGAAAGGAGCAAAGATCCAGTAAACACTGGTGTGAGGGTCCGAGACTGAATTACTTCGCCGGCTTCTCTGCATCTCCCCAACTGTATTCTTCGTTTTCCACCGGTGATAGGATGCTCCCGGCGTCCATGCGTCCCGCCCCTTTCAAAATGGCATGAACCCTTTCGCTGGATATCTGAATCCAACGGAGAGGCCAATAGCCGGCAAATCAGAGACAGGAGAATCATCCATGCAACGCAAAGCTTCCGCAGTCTGGCAAGGCGATCTGAAATCGGGCAAGGGTTCCATTTCCACCGATAGCGGCACGCTGAAGAGCACGCAGTATTCCTTCAGCACGCGCTTCGAGAACGGCGTGGGCACGAATCCCGAGGAGCTTCTCGCGGCCGCGCACGCCGGCTGTTTCACCATGGCGCTTTCCGCGCAGCTCGGCGGCGCCGGAATCACCGCCACGAAACTGGAGACCACCTGCACGATCTCTCTCGAAAAGATCGGCGAAGGCTTCTCCATCACCAAAAGCCATCTCGATCTCGTCGCGAATATTCCCGGCGCGGACAAAGCCAAATTCGACGCCGCCGTGAAAGCCGCGGAAACCGGCTGCCCCGTTTCCAAACTGTACAAGGCGGAAATCTCCGTGAATGCGCGGCTGATCTCCTGATCGCCGCCGCGCATTTCCATACAAAGCGAGTACAATGCTGCGCATGATTCCCGTTCCGGGTGTCTTTCTTGCTGGTATCGTTGTTTTTCTGGTCGTGGCGTGGGACGCTTTTGAAGCCATCATCCTTCCGCGCCGCGTCACCCGGAAATTCCGCCTGACGCGTTTCTACTACCTCCTCACCTGGTCCTCCTGGAAAAGGGTGGCGCGGCTGTTTTCTTCCCACAAAACGCGCGAGACCTTTCTCGGCTTCTTCGGCCCGATCTCGCTGTTGGCCCTGGTAGGCGTCTGGGCCATCGGCTTGGTCATCGCCTTTGGCATGATGCAATACGGCGCTGGTTCGGCCGTCAATCTTACGGGGTCCAGTCCCAGCATATTCACGGACATGTACCTCAGCGGCACAACGTTTTTCACGCTGGGGTTGGGTGATGTTGTGCCGCGCTCCGGCCTGGCGCGCCTGCTGGTAGTTGCCGAAGCGGGATTCGGTTTCGCCTTTTTAGCGGCCGTGATTGGTTATCTCCCGTTCATTTACGGCGCATTCGGCCGCCGCGAAACGAATATTGCGTTGCTTGATGCTCGTGCTGGAACGCCGCCCACCGCAGGCGAGTTGCTCCGCCGCCACAGTTATCCCACGGGCCATGAAGCGCTGCGCGTTCTCCTGAAAGATTGGGAGCACTGGTGCGCGGAATTATTGGAAAGCCATCTTTCCTATCCCGTGCTCGCCTATTTCCGCTCGCAACACGACAATCAATCCTGGATTGGCTCGGTCACCGCCATCCTGGACACCTGCGCGCTGACCATCGCGGGCATCGAAGAATCCTGCGCGAAACAGGCGGAACTCACGTTTGCCATCGCGCGGCATGCCGTGGTTGATCTCTGCCAGGTCTTCTCGACGGCACCGCTCCCACTGGCGCAGGACCGTTTGCCGGCAGAGACACTGGCGCTTCTCCGCGCCAAGCTGGCCAAGAACGGCACAAATCTCGCCAGCACGCCGGAAGCTGATCGCAAGCTTGCCGAGCTTCGCGGGATGTATGAGCCATACGCCTACGCGCTCGCAAACCATCTGAGCCAGCCTTTGCCGGGCTGGATTCCCGCGAAGAAACATAAAGACAACTGGCAGACAACGGCGTGGGCGCAAACCTCCGGCACGATCGAAATGGAAGCGGCGACACTGGTGCCCGACGACCATTTCTAGACTGAAGTGCGGCCGTTTGCCGTTCTTCTGCTGGACGAATATTTTCGTATTTTGGCTGCGTAAGATTTGCAACAGAATCATCCAAGTCCGGATTCCAGATTTGCTGGTAGGAGATGACCCATGAAAGCGATTCAAGTACACCAATTCGGGGGGCCCGAAGTTCTTGCGGTTCATGAAGTGCCCACGCCCAAACCGGGGCGCGGCGAAGTGCTGGTGCGCGTGCGTGCCGCGGGCGTCAACCCGTACGACACCTACATGCGCAACGGCACGTATGCGGCGAAGCCCACACTGCCCTACACTCCGGGCTCCGACGCTGCCGGCACAATCGAGGCCGTTGGCGAAGGCGTCACCAAAGTGAAGCCCGGTGACCGCGTCTACACGGCGACCACGCTCACTGGCGCGTATGCCGAATATGCCCTGGCGCGCGAGAACCAGGTATACCCGCTGCCGGAAAAAATCTCATTCTCGCAAGGCGCGGGGCTCTGGGTCCCCTACGGCACGGCGTACACGGCCTTGCGCCACCATGCCGATGCGCGCCCCGGCGAAATCCTGCTGATCCATGGCGCCAGCGGCGGCGTGGGCATCGCCGCCGTGCAGTGGGCGCGCGCTTTGGGCCTGACCGTGATCGGCACGGCGGGAACTTCGCGCGGCCTCGAGTTGGTGAAAAAAGAAGGCGCGCATCATGTCTTCGACCACAGCAAGGCGGGCTACGCCGAAGAAATTCATAAAGTCATACCCGGACGCGGCGTGGACGTCATTCTGGAAATGCTGGCCAACGTGAATCTCGCCACCGATCTGAAGTTGCTGGCCTTCCGCGGTCGCGTCATCGTCATCGGCAATCGCGGCGAAATCACCATCAATCCTCGCGAGTTGATGGCGCGGCGCGCTTCCGTGCGCGGCTTCACGCTATGGGCGGCCACCGAAGCAGAGTCCGCGGAAATTCACGCCGCCATCGCCGCGGGCCTCGAAAACGGCACATTGCGCCCCATCGTTGGCAAGGAACTTCCGCTAAAAGACGCGCCGCAAGCCCATATCGACGTGATGGCTCCCGGCGCGTTCGGCAAGATCGCGCTTATTCCCTGAGCGCCCAATTCAGATCAGGCGCAGGACGTGGAGAAGAATCCCCGCTACGGCGCCGCCGAGCACCAACCACGCGGAATTCATCTTGTAATGGAAGACCAGCACAGCACTGGCGATGGCCAGAGCCACGGCCGGTATATTCACCAGCGAAGCGCGCGCAAATTGCCAGCCCACGAAGGCCATCAAGGCGACGGCTGCGGCATTCACGCCATCCAGAAACGCGCTGGCCGCTGGTGATTTGCGCAGCTTGGGCAAGAATCCCGCGGTGATGCCCACGTACACAAAAGCTGGCAAAAACATTCCCAACGTCGCCAGCGCCGCGCCTTTCCACCCCGCCAATAGGTAACCAATAAAAGTAGCCACCGTGAAAAATGGGCCCGGAGTCGCCTGGCTCACGGCAATGGCGTCCAGCAATTGCGCGTCGCTTAACCAGTGGAGTTTCGCCACCAGGTCCGCGCGCAGCACCGCCAGCAGTACGTACCCGCTGCCGAACAACACCGCGCCGATTTTCAAGAAATAGAAGAACACGGAAATTGCGCCAATCGCACTGCCCGCCCCAGCGGCGCTCGTGCCAACCATGCCAAAAATCGCGGCTCTGGTTTTCGCGAGATTCTTCCCCGCGCCAACGGCCATCCAAAAAATTCCCGCTCCAATCAGCAGGAGCAGCGCCTGGACGCCCCAAGCGGCGAGTGCAACCACGCACACGGCCAGTATCGCGAGCGCCGTGCTTTTCAGCGCCGTTCGCGCCAGGTTCCAGATTGCCTGCGCGATCAACGCCACCACCACCGGCTTGATTCCAAACAATAGGCCCGCAACCTGCGGCACCGCGCCAAACCGCAGATAGGCCCAGGCCATCGCCACCACCAGCACGGCCGCCGGCAGAATGAAGCAAGTTCCCGCGACGATCAGGCCGGGCACCCCGCCACGAATTTCTCCCAGATAAATCGCCAGTTCGGTTGAGCTAGGCCCCGGCAGGAGGTTCACGGCGCCCACCAGGTCCACAAAGCGTTCCCGCGTCACCCACCCGCGTTGCCGCACAAACCGCTCTTCCATCATCGCGATGTGCGCAGCGGGGCCGCCGTAGGCCACGAAGCCCAGGCGCAGGAATTCGCGCGCAATCTCCCGCAATGTTCCTCTTTGTTCCATGTGTCTTCAGGTGGCGCTGGCCTGCCGCTTCCACCTGCTGTAAAAAAATAATCCGATGAGCAGCGCGTAAAACGGGACGTACACCAGCGCCTGCATGAACGGATCAAACGTGAACGTGCCCAGGATGCCGTAACCAATCAGCACGTTGTAGGAAAGGAATTGCAGCACCGTCAGCAGCAGCCACGCGGGATTGGGGAAGAAGCACAGCATGGGCACGATCCATGTGAAGTACCACGAATAGCCATTCGCGCTGAAAGCCAAGATTGTGCCGATCAACAAATATGCGGCGCGCGCAGGCTCCGCGCGTTTCCACGCCAGCCAAAGAGATAATCCCCAACAGGCGCCTATCCCCACAAGCGGCGCGACTCTTGCTTTTCCGCCGGCGAGCCAGTCGATCACCGTGTACAGACTCGCGTGGTAATTCTTCCAGGTCGCTTCGTAATAAACCATATTGGGGTGAAACATTCCCAGCGCGTCCCAATAGGGCGCAAGGACGGCAAGCATCGTCCCACCCGCCAGCAACGCGGCCCACCAGCCCGCTCGCTTCTCCGGCCAACCCGCTTTGCGGATCCACACCGGCAGTAACAGTGCCGGAAAAGCCTTGGCCATCGCAGCAAGTGCAATCGGCACATTTGCCGCCACTTTCCAGTTTTTCACCAATGCCAGCCCGCACACCACGCCCAGAACCGCAAGAGCATCGTTGTGGCCGCTCCCGGCAAACTCCACGATCACCAGCGGATTCCACGCATACACGGCAACGCGGAAGTTGCGGTCCGGCTCTTTGCGGAAAACCCATACCAGCAGCAACAGCGCCAGCACGTCCGCCGCGGCGAAGGGCACTTTGAATTCCGTAGGTCCCGGAAACAGTTTCCAGGTCGCGCGAAAAACCCACTGCGAAGCGGGCGGATAGATCGAAGGCATTTCGCGCGCGGGCATGACTTCGTAGTATTGGTCCCACAGCGAAGCGTTGCGCGGATCCTTGGGCACGGTGGAATAGGGATTCAAGCCGTGCGCCTGAATTTTGCCGTCCCAGCGGTAGCGCTGCAAATCGTCGGAGAGCGTCGGCTGCATCGGCCAGAGCGGCGCGCGAAATGCAATCGCGGCAAAAACCAGTAGAATGGTGGCAGCGCGGGAGGAGCGCGTGCGTTCGATTCCGTAGAGCGCAATCAAGTAAACTACTCCCGCGGCCAGCGCCAGCTCGATGAATTCTATGGCGTGATTTTTCAGGTAGTAAAGGCTGTGCATCCGCAGGTAAAACGCTTCCAGCAGCACACCTGCCCCCAGCAGCCAGAACACTTGCCGGTGGTTCGCTCGGTTTTCAGAAGGCATTTGGAGAGACACGGATCGTGTTGAACTTTGCTCCATTTCTATTCGCCGCGTTGCAGCAAGGTCCGCTGAGCCATTACTGGCACAAGATCACCGACCGGACTTTTACCGGCGTGTACAACACCAACGGCTTCGACCTGGCGATGATGATTCCCTACTTCATCGTGCTGTTTGTTCTGGCCTTGTACGGAATGCACCGCTACTCCCTGATTTACGATTACTACGTCTACCGCAAAAACATTCCCGCAATTCCGCCGCCCGTGGAAAACTGGCCCAAGGTTACCATACAGCTTCCCATCTTCAATGAGCGCTACGTCATCGAGCGTCTTGTTGACGCCGTTTCCCAATTCGAGTATCCGCGCGAGTTGCTGGATATCCAGGTGCTCGACGACTCCACCGACGAGACCCGCGAAGTCGCGCGTGCCTGCGTCGAACGCCACGCCGCCGCGGGCCTCCCGATCGTCTACATTCACCGCACGAACCGCGAAGGCTTCAAGGCCGGAGCGCTGGAACACGGGCTGACCACCGCGCAGGGCGAGTTCGTGGCCATTTTTGACGCGGACTTCATCCCCACTTGCGATTTTCTGCGCCGCACGATTCCCTATTTTCTCGCGCCCAACGGCGGCGAACATATCGGCATGGTGCAAACGCGCTGGACCTATCTCAACTCCGACTATTCCCTGCTCACGCGCGTGGAAACGATTCTCCTCGACGGCCACTTCGTCATCGAACACGGCGGGCGTTCGCGCCGCGGCAGCTTCTTCAATTTCAACGGCACCGCCGGGGTGTGGCGCCGCGCCGCCATTGCAGCCGCCGGCGGGTGGGAACACGACACGCTGACCGAGGACACCGACCTTTCCTACCGCGCGCAGTTGAAGGGCTGGAAATTTATTTATCTGCCAGAAATTGAATGCGCCTCCGAACTTCCCGTGGACATGAACGGGTTCAAGGCGCAGCAGGCGCGCTGGGCGAAAGGTTTGATGCAAACGGCCAGGAAAATTCTTCCCCGGGTGCTTCGCTCGGACGCTCCTTTCCACGTAAAATCCGAAGCGTTTTTTCACCTGACCGCGAACATTTCCTACCCGCTGATGGTATTGCTGTCCACGATGCTCCTGCCGGCCATGATTGTGCGTTTCTACCAGGGCTGGTTCCAGATGTTGGTGATCGATCTGCCGCTGTTCCTCGCCTCCACCTGCTCCATCTCCAGCTTTTATCTTGCGGCACAGAAGGAGTTGCATCCAAAGTCGTGGCTCAAAACATTCCTCTACATGCCCTTCGTGATGGCCACCGGTATCGGCCTCAGCGTGCGCAACGCGCAAGCGGTGCTCGAAGCCCTGGCCGGGAAGAAATCGGAATTCGCGCGCACGCCGAAATTCCATATCGAAGGCAAGAGCGGCACGTTTGCCGCCAAAGAATACAGGAACAAGGCCGGATGGATGCCCTATTTTGAGGTTGCCTTGGGCTTGTATTTCGCACTCACCGTGGCTTACGCCATCCGCAACGAAAACTATGCGACCGTGCCGTTTCTGCTTCTGTTTGTCTGGGGCTATCTCTACACCGGCTTCATGTCCCTCAGCCAATCCTGGTTCGCGCACCTGCGCTTCGGCGTCAACGCCCCGGAAATGCGCCCCGCCTCCACGGGCGCTCCGGGCTTTTAGCCTGTGCTGTTGGCTGTGCAGGGACCGCCTCCTGAGGCGGCCCGCAACGTCCACCTTGGCTACCCCCGAGCCGCACTGTCTTCCCGACCAGAGGCCCGCGCCGTTTGCGGGCTGTAGCGGAGGGATCGCGACTAGCTCGCGCTATCCAACGAAATCTCTCCGGGCGCTTGCTATCAGGTATACAATCCGCTTCGGTGCTCCTTCCCAACGAATATCTTGTACACGGAGGGTTCATGCGAATCCGCCTTCTTTCCGTCCTCCTGATTTCCCTCGCCACGACTTTTCTTCACGCGCAAGCGCCGCAAATTTCAAAAGAAGGCCAAGCCTGCATCGAATGCCATGCCTCTTCCACTCCCGGCATCGTGGAGCAGTGGCAAACCAGCGCGCACGCGAAAAAGGGCGTGGACTGCTACTCCTGCCATCAAGCCGATCCCAAGGATCCCGCCACGTTCGAGCACTACGGCTACAAAATCGCCGTAATTGTGACGCCGAATTATTGCGCGCGCTGCCACGCTGCCGAAGTCAATCAGTTTGAAAAGAGCCATCACGCCGCGGCGGCAAAGTTCATCGGCTCACTGGACAATATGCTCGGTGAAATCGTGGAGGGCGGGCCCGCGGCCAATAACGGCTGCCGCCAGTGCCATGGCAGCGAAGTAAAGTACCTTGGCGACGGCCGCTTCGACCCGGTCACCTGGCCAAACAGCGGCATTGGCCGCGTGAATCCCGACGGCAGCAAAGGCACCTGTGCCGCGTGCCACGGGCGTCATTCGTTCAGCGCCGCACTGGCGCGGCAGCCGGAGAATTGCGGCAAGTGCCACCTGGGCCCCGATCATCCGCAAATCGAGATTTACAACGAATCCAAGCACGGCATCCAATACCGCGCCAACATTTCCAAGATGAATCTCGATTCCAAATCCTGGATTGTCGGCAAGGACTATTCCGCAGCGCCAACCTGCGCCACCTGCCACATGTCCGCGACCCCAAATCAGAAAGTCACGCACGATGTGGGCGACCGCATCAGCATCACGCTGCGCCCGGCCATCTCTACCAAGCTCGACAATTGGGAGCGCCGCCGCATTTCCATGCAGGATGTCTGTTCCAATTGCCACGCCACCGACTGGGTCAACAATTTCTACATGCAGTACGAAGCCACCATCGACCTCTACAACGAAAAATTCGCCCAACCCGCCAAGTCCATCATGGACAAGCTGTACGCTGCGAAGAAGCTCACGCCCACGCCGTTTGACGAGAAGATCGAATGGACCTACTACGAACTGTGGCACCACCAGGGCCGCCGCGCGCGCATGGGCACGGCCATGATGGGGCCGGATTACACGCAGTGGCACGGCTTCTACGAGGTCGCGAAAACCTTCTACACGGAATTTATTCCGGAGGCCGAGCAACTCATGCCCGGCGTTACCGCGGAGGTGATGAAGTCCGACTACCACAAATGGACCGCGGGCCTATCGAAGGAAGAGCTGCAGCAACAGATCGACTTTTACAAGGACCGCTACAAACAATAGATCCTTGCTGGTCTTGCAAGAAAATTCTACGAGTTGTACCAGCTTGGCAGGCTCATGGCGAATTCCCTGCGCCCGGCGAGGCCATTCGCCAACGCGCGCGCGCAATACCAGTTTAGCCGCGCCACATTGCGCCGGGTGATGCTGCGGCGCCGCGCGTCGCGAGAGATAATTCCGGTGAGGAACCGGAAAAGCCGCTCCTTCGGCCAGGAAAACCCGTAGCACAACACCAGCGTGCGGGAGAGTCTTGCCTTCAGCCCTTCCCCGTGGAAATGCAGAAGAAAATCGAATTCACGCATGGCCTCGCCCGTGGCGTCCCACTCTGCGTTCTTCCAGAATGGTGTGCCCGGCAGCGGCGTCAGCGGAATGAAGAAGGACATGTCCATCGGCGCGCGATACGCTTCGCGGAACAATCGCCGCACGATGGCCGGGGTATCCCCGGGCAGATTGTAAATGAACGAACCGATCGTGAATACCTGGGGATATTTGCGCGCCAGCAGCCACAGCGCTTTCTCGCCTTCGTTGTGCAGATTCCCTTTGTGCAGCGCCTGCAAGCGATCTTTCTCCATGCGCTCGAGGCCCAGATACATTTCGCACAAGCCTGAGGCGACGCAGGCGGCCAGCGCGCCGGAGGCATCATCGCGCAAAACGTAATCAGCGCGCACCCAGGCGCTCTGGTTGACTCGTCGGCCTTCCCGCAGCAAACCCTCGGCAAGTTCGCCCGGTGTTTCAGGATGCGCGTTGAAGCAGGGATCCACCCAACCGAGGAAGCGGCGATCGTGCCGGTCCATTAGAATGCGAATTTCTTCCAGCACACGCGCGACGGATTTCACCCTCAGGTGCGGCAGCACGCGATTCCCCACGGTCTTTCCCATTTGCCGCCACAACACGCAGAATTCACAGGCGCAGGAGCAGCCGCGCCCCAATTCGATGGCGGCAAGCCCCGCGTGATTTTTGCTTTTTTGGCCATAGCGCTCGACGGGCAGCAGGTCATACGCTGGCAGCGGCAGCATATCCAGATCGGCGATGAGTTCCCGCGGGGCCGTGCGAATCACCTCTTCGCCATCGCGAAAAGAAATCCCGGCAACATGCCGCAACGCCCCGGCGGAGTTTTCCCGCAGAGCCTGCACCAGTTCGACGATTGTCATTTCGCCTTCCCCGTGCACCACCACATCCACCTGGCCCGTGTGCAGGATTTCTTCCGCCACATTGCCGAAGAAGCAGCCGCCGGCAATCACCTTTGCGCCACATTCTTTGGCCAGTGCGGCGATGCGCAGTCCTTCCACGCAGCTCACGGCTTCTTCGCCGATCCCCACGTAGGAAGGCTGGCGTCTTTGCAATTCGCGCGTGAGGCTCTTCCAGCCCATCTCGAGTGCCGGCGCATCGAGAATGGCCACCTGCAGATTCGGGAGCGCGCGACGCAACGCAGCCGCCATCGACGCAAAAGCGAGTGGCGGCCAGAACGCGCTGCCCGGGCCATTGAAGGGCCAAAGCGGCCGCGGCGGCCTCACGAATAGAAAGGACTCGTTCATGTTTTGGAGAGGCCTACGCGCCGGTGCAGCGACTCCCACGCGAACAAGAGCAACAGCACGACGTTCGTCAGGACGAGCAATTGGTAAAGGATCAGCCCGGCAAAACCCAACCAGGAAAGCAGGGCATTCGTGCGCCATCCGCCCCACGCGATGTCCACCTGCAGCGCAAGCAGAACCATCACCGCCGCGATGAGATAGCTATGAGCATTGCTCTCCCAAAGCGCTTTCCACTTTGGCAGGCGGTCCGCCGGCAACAGCGTCAGGTAAAAGATCAGGCCGAACGCGAAAAGTTGCCCGGTCAGCGTTCTCTCTTCTCCCGTTTGTGCCATCAGGTGGTAGCCAAACGGAATCATAGCCAGTAAGCAGAATCCGTGGAGCCACAGCATGCGGCTCGTGGCCTTTGGCTTGAACAAGAGCAGCAAGATTAGTGCGGGCACCGCGCCGACATACAACCCCGTACACCGCTGGCAAAACGGCAAGTCCACGCCACCCGGCGCCCAGTTGTGCTGCTGCCCGCACACGTAGGAAAAAATCTCGCGGAGCCATTCCACGGCGCTACTCCTTGGCTGCCGGCTTGGTTTCCGGTTTGGCTGCCGGCTTTTCCGGCAAAGCCGGCAAAGCCGGCGCGGGATAAAAACTTACCGGCCGCCCCGGCTGGCTTACATCCAGCAGGAAGATTCCTTTCTTCTCCGGCCGGATGTTTTTGTCGTAGCCGTTGCTCAAGGCAATCAGTTTGCCGTCAGGCGAAAGCGCAATCTGTGCGAAGATTGTGTAGTCATCATCGAAATCCGATGTAGGGCCTTCCATTATCCGATCGATGCGAGGGTTTTTCCCATCCAGCGGAACTTCCACGATTGCCAATTCGGTCGTTGTCGTCGTCTCATTCTGAAGCAGGGCCGGCACATAAATGAATTTCGCGTCGCGCGACCATTGCGGATTCCCCACACTGTCTTCTTTGCTTTTCCCTCCCACATCCAGAACCTTCACGATCTGATCGTGCTCCAGAATTACAATCGCGGGACGCTCGTCTCCCAGGCGTTGGCCAACCAGGGCAAGTCTCTGCCCTTTTGGTTCGACATCCGTAAAGGCCGAGACATCGCTAAGTCCCTTGGCCTTCAAATCCGCTGCCGTAAGTGTCTGGGTGGCATGAAAGCTCAAGTCCTTCGAATCGACCTCTCCGAATTCCACAGTGTTGGCCGGCTTCTCCTCTGTACTCTTTTCCTCTTTCTTGGCGGCCGCAGGAGTTTCGGTCTTCAAGTTGGCCATATACATGACCTTTTGGTTGGACTCGAACAGCATCAGGCCAGAATCCGCATCAAGTTCCTTTTCCATGATGTTTTCCAGGATCTCACCGTTTTCCAGATCGAGACGGTAGGCGCCTCTCTTATTTCCAACAAACACGCGGCTGCCGATTTGGGGAAACGGGGAATATGGGCTCGAGCCCAGCGCCTTGAGCGCAAATCGTCTTGCGGGTTTCGGCGAACGGAAGGGCAGCACCAGGACATCAGCGGTTTTTTCGGCGCAAATGGTGACGACGGCCTGCTCTCCGTCCACGCTCCATTGTGCAGCTACTGGCACCATGTCCGATTCTCCGGCTTCGGCGTAGGAGCCTACCCAAATGACACGCGAGGTGCGCGTCTTCCGGTCAAACACCGCCACTGCACCCGATTTGGTTCCCTTATCCCAGTAAGAATAGAGAAGCCGCTGGCCATCGGGGCTCCATGAGGGACGGCACGCCAGGATGAAGAGCGCCAGCCCGGTCAACGCCAGAACTGTCAACACAACGTGTATACTGCTCGGCCGTCCTGCAGAAGAAGCAGTTTCGCTGTTCACGGAACACACCTCCACAACGTGCCAGATTATCTGCTGGCAGGCTGGATTAGGCCGCAGTGGCAGCCGGAAAGCGAGGCAAGGCGTCACGAGGGAGGCGTGACCTGCGTCACATTGAGAACTTGTCACGCTTCCCGCATGCGCGCACTCTATTGGGTATGAAGCGACTGGCACGCAGGGTGCGCCGTCATACCACCATCGAAGAGTTAGCCAACGCCGTTACGCACGGTGTCGGCCTCGCGTTGAGCATTGTGGGCTTCGTGGTTTTGCTGGTGTTTGCGGCTTTGCGCGGCACGCCCTGGCACGTCGTGGCCTGCGCGATTTACGGCAGCACGCTGGTTTGCCTGTACGCCGCTTCCACGCTGTACCATGCCGTGCCGGTGCCGCGGTTCAAACGCGCCCTGCGCATCTTTGATCATTCGGCAATCTACCTGCTGATTGCTGGCACGTATACGCCATTTCTGTTGGTGAATCTGCGCGGCGGGTGGGGCTGGTCGCTGTTTGGCGTGGTGTGGGGACTGGCGGTGGCGGGGATCGTGTTTAAATTCTGGTTTGTCGAGCGCTTCGGATTTCTATCCACTGCGGTTTACGTCGGCATGGGATGGCTGGTGGTGATCGCCGCCAAGCCGGTGTTCACCCACGTCGCCGCACTGTCATTAGTTTTACTGCTTGCCGGAGGATTGTTCTACACCGCGGGGATCATTTTTTACGCCTCCAATCGCATCCCCTATTCCCATGCCATCTGGCACCTGTTCGTGCTTGGCGGCAGCACCTGCCACTACTTCGCCGTTCTGCACTCCGTGCTTCCCCCTCATGCCTGAGCAAGGACGCCGCCCGCGCGATCCAGCGCACTCTTGCCCATAAACACTCCCTGGGAAGGCACGACTCCACTCCTTGCGGAAGAAGTTTTTTCTTTAGGAGGCCGGGGCTTCAGCCCCGGCGCAAACCCACTAAGGCTAATGGGCTTTAGCCCCTGAAGCTCCAGGGGTTTTCTTCTGCGCCGATTTATGGGAGAAAAGGTGCTACTGCTTCTTGGCGGCTTCTTCCAGCCAGTGTTGCAGAGTTGGCAGATACATGGGTTCGACATTCAGAAAAACAACTCCGGCGCCCATGTTGGGCTGCGAGTAGATGATTCTGCCTTTCGTCTGGAAAACCTTTTCGTCAGCCCAAATCCTCACAAGCACGATGGTGTCCTTGGGGAAGGGATTCATCATGTCCAGGTAACACCCGTACAAACTCAATTCGCTGACGCGGGAAGCGATGCGCACGTCCGATTTTTCTTCAAGGAGTTCGGCGCTGGCAAAAAAGACATACCGCGGCGTGCGTCGGCGTTCGCGTTCCACTGTGCCTCCCTGGCTGGAGCTGGCCTTTCCTTCTATCCTAGCCCGGTTCCATGCCGCAATGCCGCGCGGTTGCCCAGAGCGGTACTGGCAAAGTGTGCAGTCCTCCCCGCAATCGACTCCTCATCTCTTTCGCTCCTTGCCTCCCTGCCTTCCTCCAGCGCGGCAGCAGTGGGCCAGCTTCCGGTTTCCGGCTTCTTCAGGGTTTCCCTGAAAGTCATTCGTGGGCGATTTCAATCGCATGTTCTCCGCGCGGCACGGCGAAGCTGGCACTTCCGCCCGCCACTTTAATCATCTTTGCGCTTCGCCCATCTATTCGCAGGGTCAGCATTCCGTCCGCAAACTCGCGTGTAGTCCACTGGAAGCCTCGTTCGCTGTTAACCCGCGCAGAAACACTCGATGTGGAAATGCGATAGTCACGCACCACAATGCCGGCGTCGGCGCGAAAGCGCTCCTGCCCATCGCGCAGCAGCACCGTCTGGCGCGGGCCAACGCTGACGTCGTAGGTATGCCCGTTCCATCTAGTTCCGTGAAAATCTCCGTCCGCGGCAGGATTCCACGAGCCAAACCTCAGCCCGCTCCAGGGATTCACATCCAGCATTTGTTCCAACGGAATCAGGCACAGCAGGGCGCCCCAGGTGTAGTGAAGATCGCCGCCCCCGGAACCGCCCCACGCATGATACAGCTCATCGTCATGCTGGTTGGTCTTCCAATCGCTCTGAAACAGTGCGTAGCTCTTCACCGCAAAATCCATGGCGACTTGGTCGTATCCATACCGGTCAATCGCGTGATACACCAAATAGTTCGTCGGACCCCAGATGCTACCCCGCCAGTAATATTGGTCTGAAAACGCGGGGTCATCGCGAGGCGTAGTTGGGATCACATACTCGCCCCAGAATTCCTTGGGATTCAGCAGATGCTCGCGCACCATCCTCCCGGCCTGTTCGGAAGTGGCAATGCCGGCAAGCATCGGATAGAAATTCGACGGTGAAAGCCGTTTTGAAAACGCCCCGTTCCAGAAACGGTTTTCATAGATGCCGTCCTGATCGTTCCAAAGCCTTTCGCGAACCACCTGCTTGATCCGCTCATAATCGGCCAGGAACTCCTTCCGGTCCTCGGCCATTCCCAGAATGTCCGCGAGCGCCGCAAGGCTCTCCGCATCCAACGCGTAAAGCGAGTTCAGCCCCACATCGTCCAAATCCATCGTGTAGGTTTTCGGATCGTAGTGCACGTCGTCCCACATAGGATTGTCGTCCATCCCCGATTCCCATTTCGCATGGATGGGAAAACCGCGCCCGCCACTCGATTCCGAAGCGCCGCGATTGCTGCCCCACTCGAGCAATCCATCATGATTCCCGTCACGCCAGGCTTGCCCGTCACCGCGGTCCTTAAACCACCACTCGTGCCACCGCTTCAGCCGTGGATAAGCCCATTGCAACTCCGCCAGATCCGCATGCCGCTGATAGAGTTTCCACACGCAATACGAGCCGACAGGTGGCTGCGAACGGTCCGGCGTAATGGGCCCGCCCCCAGGCCCATTGGGCACGAGCCCGGTGGGCGTCTGCGCGGACAAAACGGCGCGGACCGTCGCCCAGCTTTGTTCCTTGTCTTCCAGGCTGGTCAGCAGAGAGCCGAAGAAACCGTCCCATTCGCCCAACACCCAACCCGCCCCGTGTGCCCACTTTCGGCTGATGCTGGGAAAAGTCGCATCGATACGAGGAGCATAAAGGGTGTTCCAGAACATATTGTTGCCGATGATTTCAGAAGCATTTTCAAAGAGGCCGTGGGCGGTAGGCCGCCGGCTCGTATAGGCTTCTGACTTTTCCTTGAGGATGGCATCAATCTTACCTGGAGTGAGGAGCGCCTCTGCCCGTTTGGCTAACACTTCCTTGTCCCAACCCAAGATGGCGACGAAGTGGGCCACGTGCGCATCCCCGGTCGTGAATTGCAGTCCCGCGGCGTTTCGCGAAGCGTCGCTATCCATTGATTCCACCAGCACGCCCGCGCCCTTCATCGTGTCGCGCAAATTATCCAGCGAAGGATACGTGCCGCGCCCAATTGTCGGCCGGTCCACCTGCACGTAGAACTGGCTCGTAGCCCCAAAAACGTTGTCAAAGTAATAGCGCCCGGAGATCGCCGATCTTTGTTCCGCCAACGAGTACACTCCCGGCAAACCCCAGGCATTTGTCGGCGCAAAGGGGATGTACGTCTCGAGTGTAATTTGAAAATCAGGCAGCGCCGTGATGCGCCCCACCACCGTCATTCCATCTATGCGCGACCATTCCAGCGTTACCAGAGAATTCCGCGGCCGCACTTGCCAGGAAAGCCGGCAATAGGAAGCGTCTGGCGCATGCGGGCCTATTTCCCGCACTTCGTCAAAAATGGCCGGCCCGTCCACAAAGGAATTGACGCTGAACGTTCCAAAGCGCAACGCGAAGCTCGATGACTGTTCAAATGCTTTCGCCAGGAAAACCACGCCATTCCAGGCGTCGGGATCGAGCGCCTCAATCCGTACCCGGTCGAAGGATGGCTCTTTCTTCTGGCGCGCCTCCGAATTGGCAGCAACCAGCGCGGAAGCCGTAATCAGGACGATGGCGACAAATACCCAATCGATGTGCAACTTATTGCTTTTTTGGTTGTTCATGTTCTTCACCAGCCGTGAGCAAAACGTACCACGTTCGCTCCGTGCCTGCACCATCCTTTGGCCCAGTTGGGCAGACGCGCAAACGGGAAACGAACTGGCTACCCGCGCGGCCTCGCGTTTCACAGTGCGCACTCTTTTCGGCTACAATTTCACGTTCCCTCCTTTGCCCTGAGGGACCTTGAGGTGGCCGAATGAGTGGTGTGTCTCGTCGTTTCGCGATGAATCTGGCATGCGCGTGTGGCCAACGCTGTGTTTGGCGCGCGGGCGCAATGTTCTTACTGGTGTTTTGCGCACTGCTTCCCGCCTCGGCGCAGCAGCGGCGCGAGCGCGAGCCCAACTCCGTCTATGCTGAACGCCGCGCGAAACTCGCTTCCAACATTGACGGCCCCATTGTGCTGCTCGGTTTGACCGGGCGCGAAGAGGACGCGCAAACCTACATTTTCGCGCAGGATGAAAACTTCTATTACCTGACCGGCCACAATGAGCCCGGGGCCGCGGTGCTTCTTCTGCCGCCCACTGGCAGCAGCGCCAAAAAAGACGACTGGCAAGGGCCGCGCGAAATCTTCTTCCTGCCACCCAAGAACCCTGGCAGAGAGAAGTGGGTTGGCGTGCTCATGTCGCCCGGTGATCCCGGAATTGAAGCGCGCACGGGCTTTGCGACGGTTAAACCCTATCCGGAGTTGCGCGCCACCGTCGAACGGCTCGCCAAGATCTATCCCTCGTTCTACACCGTGCTTCCCTACGAGCATGAGAATGGCAACTACCCGCACGAGAAGGAAACCGTGGACTGGCTGAAGTTTGCCGCGCCTCAGGCGGCTCTAAAAGACATTCGCACGAATATCACCGACCTGCGCGCCATCAAATCGCCCACGGAAATTGCCTTGCTGCGCCAGGCGATCGATCCCTCGCTCGATGCCCATTTCGCGGCCATGAAAATGATGCGGCCGGGGCTGTTCGAGTATCAGGTGGCGGCAAAAATGGAGTACGTCCACGCGATGGGCGGCGCGGAAACCGAAGCCTACGCGCCCATCGTCGGTGCGGGCCCTAATTCCACGTCGCTGCATTACGACAAACTGTCCCGCAAGATCGCGGACGGCGACATTGTAGTGCTGGACGTAGCCGCGCAATATTCCGGCTATGCCGCGGACATCACACGCACCTTGCCAGCCAACGGGAAATTCACGCCGCGGCAACGCGAGATTTATGAAATCGTGCTGGGCGCGCAGAATGCCGCTATAGCCGCCATCCAGCCAGGTGCCGTTATCGGCTGCCGTGCAAAGCATGACAAAAAAGACTCGCTCGACAGCCTCGCCTACAACTACATCAACACCCACGGCAAGGATTTGCACGGCAAATCGTTGGGACAGTATTTCAGCCATGGATTGAGCCATTCGATTGGGCTGAATGTGCACGACCCGGGCCTGGAGGACTGCAACAAACCCCTCGCCCCTGGCATGATCGTCACCATAGAGCCCGGCATTTATATCCCGGAAGAGAATCTCGGCGTGCGCATCGAGGACGACGTCCTGGTCACCGATTCCGGCTACGAACTCCTAAGCCAGCGGCTCCCCCGCGACCCCGCCGAAATCGAAAGAATCATGGCCGAAGCAGCCCAAGAGCGGCAGGCCGAGTCCAAGCAATCCCATCAGTAAGGCGCACTCGCACTGTGTGTTCAGAGTCTTTATTTGCTCAGATGCAGCGAGTATGATCTGCATTAAGGATCAGCCGATGCGAGAATTCTTGTCCATCTTGATTTTTTTCTTACTGGTTAGTGCGGTGCCTGCGAAAGCCACGCGGTCTCTGACTCCGTATCCCAATGAACTGCCGGGCTTTAAGTTCTATACCAAGTACCTAGATCCGTTGCGTCCCTATGTTTCCAATCGCAGGTTAGTGGTCCGTGTTCTGGGTTCCAGTCAAGGAATCGAATTAGGCCGCTGGCGGATTTTGCCGTTCTTCCTCGGTGAGGGGAGCAATGTGAACGGTCATGCGTGGGCAGAAGACGTGACCGGCCGATTGGCAAGCATCGACATAAAACCAAAGGAACGAGTTTCTATGCTGGGTGTGAGGTTCCCTGCAGCATTTGCCCACAATCTCGGCAGTGTTTCTGAGATCAATGTTTCATGCGATGTTTACAGCGACAGTTTCGGATTGGAGTACTGGGTTTATGCGGAGGATTCCCCTGCGGGTAAGAAAGGCGATCTGATGCGAATCGTATATGGACCAAGCGAACGCATCAAGCGACAGATCGTTGGACCGTCCTGACCGCAGCTGATCCCGTGCATGGATCAGAGCGCGGATTGACCACATCGCTCAGCCCAGTTTATACTGGTTTTCCGCGCAGGGACCGCCATTCTTCCCTGTGTGCCTCGTGTCATTCCACGCGCTGTTCCTTCGGGGAGCCGTTTGGAATTTCCGAAATGTCCCTAATCTGAAGAGGAGTTACGGGCGCCGGCCGCTCCGGTGCCGCATTCACTTATGAGCAGCGTTAAAGCAACACAGCTTCGCCCCGGCATGGTGATCCAGCATGGGGGCGACCTCTTTACCGTGTTCACCACGGAGCACCGCACGCCGGGCAACAAGCGCGGCTCGATGCAGACGCGCATGAAGAACCTGCGCACCGGCGCGATTATCGAGTACCGCTTCCGCGCGGAAGAATTCGTAGACCGCGCCATCCTGGACGAGGTCGAGTTCGAGTTTCTCTACCACGAGGGCGACGATTACCACTTCATGAACACGAAATCCTACGAGCAGATGCAGATGACCAAGGAAGAGCTTGGCGAAACCGTGTACTACCTGATTCCCAGCACCATCGTCAAAATCGAGTTCCACGACGAAAAAGCCATCGGCGTGGCCCTGCCGGACACCATGGACATGAAAGTGATCCAGACGGAGCCGACGCTGCAGAAAGCCACCGCCAGCGCGGTGATGAAACCGGCAACGCTGGAAACCGGGCTCGTCGTAAACGTTCCCCCATTCGTGAACGAAGGTGATAGGATTCGCGTAGACACCTCCGAAGCGCGCTACGTGCAGCGCGTCGAATAGTTTCCGCCTCCGCAGCTGCGCCAGCTTTTTGCCGGCTCAGAAGAGGCAAGAACGAAGAGCTCCCGCCCAACCGGGAGCTCTTTTGTTTTCACAACGAGGTTTTTGCTTTGGGTGGCACAGTCATTTGGGGTGAACCCCTCTGTTGAGACAGTGGGGATTGGCACACCTGCGGTTCAATGAATTTTGCTTCTCAAGCTTTCTCTTTTCTTC
>Ga0209039_10001076_pt1 | contig 26335 bp, 22 predicted proteins | sample BogFormECP12_OM1_FD_188238 | JGI IMG/M metagenome (GOLD analysis project Ga0209039, IMG submission 188238) | Bog forest soil microbial communities from Calvert Island, British Columbia, Canada - ECP12_OM1 (SPAdes) (version 2) | ecosystem: Environmental > Aquatic > Freshwater > Wetlands > Bog ... | reverse complement strand
TTGAACTCCTGCTTGCCCATCAAGAACTCCAAAAAGAGAGGCGATTGGTTGAATTGCCAAGACTTCTTCCGGTTCGCCAGCATGGCGCGGAACACGCGCCGCGTTCGAGCCCTGCCCAGAAAATGCTTCTGGTCAGGCGCCTTGTCGTAGGAATAGCCAGGCGAAAGCATCATGCCTTCCACTCCCAGCGCCATCGTTTCGTCAAAAAACGCGCGCACGCTTTTGGGGTCGGCGCCGTCAAACAGCGTGGTGTTCGTCGTCACGCGGAACCCGCGCGCCAGCGCCGCCTTGATGCCTTCCACGGCCAATTCATATCCGCCTTCGCGGCACACCGAGAAATCGTGGTGTTCTTTTTGTCCGTCCAGATGCACCGAAAATGTCAGGTATTTGCTGGGCTCGAAGAGATGCAGTTTTTCCTTCAGCAGCAACGCGTTCGTGCACAGGTAGATGTATTTCTTCCGCGCCACGAGGCCTTCCACGATCTTTTCGATCTGCGAATGCATCAGTGGTTCGCCGCCGGGGATGGATACCATCGGCGCGCCGCACTCGTCCACAGCCTTGAAACACTCTTCCGGCGAAAGCTCGCGCTTCAGCACGTGCGCCGGATATTGAATCTTTCCGCAGCCCGCACAGGCCAGATTGCAGCGGTACAACGGCTCCAGCATCAGCACCAGCGGATACTGTTTGCGCCTGCTCAATTTCTGCTTCAGGACGTAACTTGCCACCGTCCATGCTTGGGATATAGGTACAGGCATTCGCTCACCAATGTTCTCTGGGCACGATTTGCGTCGTGCCGTACTTCCTGCCGCAAGATATGGCTTGCGCCTCCGCGGCGATCCTGGCCAGTGTTGCGTTCGTCCAACAGCCCCGTAATCTTCTATTTTACCCGAGAAGCGCCCTTCCCGGACACCTCTAGATTCTACGGGTCTTCTCCCGATTCCTCTATTTTGATGCAGCAAAAGGTGCTTAGGTGGCACTCGACGTGCTCCCCCTCACCCTGAATGGCACACCACATCGACCCTTTCAACCGGCGTATGATGAACCCGCGGCACGCGGAGACCCACTGACTCATGTCCCGCCTAAACCTTCTCTCTCTCTTTGATGAATTCGCTCGCTTCTCCCGCGGCGTCGCCTTTATCCAACGGCATGGGTATCGTCGCGAAACCTGGACCTACCAAAAGCTCCTGGGAATAGCCGTAGACTGTGCTCGCGAATTGAAAGAAGGTGGCATTCGCACTAACGATCGCGTCCTGCTCTGGGGGCCAAATTCCGCGGAATGGGTCGCCGCCTTTTGGGGCTGCCTCCTGCGCGGCGCGGTCGTTGTTCCCCTCGATGATTCGTCCACGCCCGAATTTGTCAACCGCGTCGCCGCCGATGCCGGTGTCAATTTCGCCTTCGCTTCGCGCTCCAAACCTCCTCTGGCTCCTGCCATTCGTACCCTCTCTCTGGAGGATTTACCCTGCACTTCACGTGAATTGAATAATCTCCCCGTTAGCCAAAACGCGAAAGCTAGCCTCCAAATCACTGTCTCCTCTCTCTGCGACGGCCCCATCACACGCGACCACATTGCGCAAATCCTCTTCACCTCGGGCACGACCAGCAACCCCCGTGGCGTTGTCCTGACCCACGGCAATTTCCTTGCGAATCTGGAACCCCTGGAAAAGGGCATCGCCGAATATCGCAAATACGAGCGATGGTTCCATTTGCTCCGCTTCGTCTCCGCCGTTCCGCTGACCCATGTCTTCGGCCAATTTATGACTCTCTTCGTGCCACCCCTTCTCGGCGCCACGGTCGTCTTTGAGAATTCCCAGCAGCCCACGGAAGTTCTTCGCACCCTCAAACGCGAACGTGCCACCGCCCTTATCGCCGTTCCGCGTATGCTCGACGCTCTGCGCACGGCGCTTGAACGCGAGATCGACGCCCGTGACTGGCGCGCCTGGTTTTCCTCGGCCTACGCCACTGCCTACCAGGAACCCTTCCTCCGGCGTGTCTGGCGCTTTCGCCGGCTCCACCGCCGCTTCGGTTGGAAGTTCTGGGCCTTCATCTCCGGTGGCGCTGCTCTTTCTCCCGAAACCGAAGAATTCTTCAAGCGCATTGGTTACGCGGTGGTTCAAGGCTATGGCATGACCGAGACCGCCTCTTTGATCAGCCTGAATCATCCCTTTCACGCGACGCAGGGCTCGGTCGGCAAAATCCTTCCCGGCCGCGAATTCCGCCTTGCGGAAGATCGCGAGATCCTTGTCCGCGGCGAAAATGTTTCTTCGGGTTATTGGGAGAGGGGCGCGCTGCAGAAGGGAATTGAAGAAAATGGCGGCTGGCTGCGCACCGGCGATCTTGGCGAACTCGACGCCCAGGGCAATCTTCGCTTTCGCGGCCGCAAGAAAAACGTCATCGTCACCCCCGCCGGCCTGAATATCTATCCCGAGGATCTCGAAGCCGCTCTCCGCCACCAACCCGCAATTCGCGAAGCCGTCGTCATCCCACTGCAAATCGGCGACAATGCCGAGCCCTGCGCCATCCTGCTTCTTCAACCAAATGTCATTCCGAGCGCAGCGCCAGCGCCTTCTGCTGGCGCGGAGTCGAAGGACCCTGGCAACACTGAACCTCCACCTCCGCCCGTGGGATCATTGGGCGACGATCCACTCACCTCCACAGCACGTGCCGCTATCGACGCCGCCAATTCCACACTCGCCGATTACCAGCGCATCCGCCGCTGGCTCGTCTGGCCCGATCTGGATTTCCCTCGCACGCCCACCGGCAAGCCGCGTCTCGCCGTAATCTCCTACCGCGCCGCCAAACTACTATCTGAACGCAACCACCCTGTCATCCCGAGCGAAGCGAGGGATCTGTTTTCCTCCCAATCCGAATCCTTTACCTCCTTCACTTCCTCAACCTCCTTCCCCTCCTCCCTCAAGGACCTTTCCTCTCTCGACCGCGTCGAACTCCTCTCCTCCCTCGAGCACCGCTACAACGTCGAACTCAACGAAACGCAGTTCGCCAACGCGCAATCCTTCGCCGACATTCAGAAACTCCTCACGCAACCCTCCGCCCGTCGCTCGGATTACGTTTATCCCCGCTGGACGCAACGCGCCCCCGTGCGCCTCTTCCGTCTTCTCATCTATTACGCGCTCACCTGGCCCGCCACGCTCTTCCTGGGCCATCCGCGCACCCGCGGCCACGAACATCTCGCCAATCTCAAGGGTCCAGTGCTTTTCGTCGCCAATCACACCACGCGCCGCGCTGATATCGGCCTCATCCTCTTTTCGCTTCCGGCCCGTTTCCGCCATCGCCTCGCCACCGCCATCGGCGGTGAAACGCTGAGTGAATATCGGCATCCGCCCCGCGAATGGTTTTTCGCCAAGCGCTGGCTCTGGCAACTCAGCTATTTCCTGGTCGTCTCGCTCTTCAATGTCTTCCCGCTTCCGCAACTTTCCGGCTTCCGCGAAAGCTTTCGGTTCGCCGGCGAATCCGCCGACCGCGGCTACAGCCTCCTCGTCTTCCCCGAAGGCATCGTCAACGACCGCAACACTCCAGACATGGTCCCCTTCCAGCCCGGCATCGGCCTCCTCGCCCAAAACCTCCGCCTCCCAATCGTCCCTCTGCGCCTAGATGGCGTCTGGCAAATGAAGCAGCAGCACCGCCGCCTTGCGCACCTCGGCGAACTAACCGTCCACATCGGCGCCCCGATCACCTTCTCGCCCGACACTCCCCCCGCCGAAATCGCCTCCCAACTCCAGTCCCTCGTCCGTGAGCTGTAATCGGTGGGATTAGAAAGAACAGGAGAGGGCTCCAAATCATCGCGCCTTGGGATTCAGGTTCAGTTGGGTTATAGTTTTTTCGAACCCCAGGACGCCAAAGAGAGGATTATTCTCGAACCCACCGTGGGCAAATATCTTAGTAACGACCAAATTCGCAGAGCGAAAAAGGAACTGACTTTGCTCTTTGCTCTGCCGTTCGCCAAAGATCTGTTTGGAACCGCCTGGGAACAAATTCTCGCAGATGTAAAAGGTGGAATTTGGACGGGGAAGAGAGACAATCGCCCGAATCCTGACCTTTACGTGGACTCTCCCACCGGCAAAATCAACTACTCCGTGAAGTGCGAAGGTTTGAAAACCAACGGGGTACGCCCCAATGCCAAAGCTTTTCTGGGGCACAAAATGGACTTCATCATTGCTCGCCCAAAGGCGGATGAGTTACTTGAACGTGGCCAGACAATTAGCAAATTAGATGCTACCAGACTGGGTTCACTGGTCCTCGAGTATTACAACGAGCAGATCGTGAAGAAGTATCAGTGGCACGTTCTATCTTTCATGGTGCCAGTCGACACTGACGAATTCATATATTGGGAGGAAGCACCTCCCAAGGTATACAACCCAAAGGATTACTGGTGGAAAGACACCGGAAAGGCAACGGGTTCTAACCGCAACATTGCTGGCTACCCAAAGGCCGTTTCTCGTAGAACTAGACCCCTGCCCCCTTCTTCATTTCGGTGGACATCAGGCGGCAAACAGTTTTATGCCGTCTACGAGATTCCAACCCAGTCCGACGTGTTCAAGATTGAACGCGTACAACTCACCCGGGAAGAGCTTTGGGCCGCTATTGAAGATAAGATCGCCCAGAAGAAGAGAATTGCCGGACAGCCTACCGCAACTTGATACCGTTCCTCTTAACCCACTCCCTCACAATGGAACAAAACTTTGGGAAATCAATCAAATCGCGGGACTCCATCACGGCCGACGCAGCCCATTCACTAAACAGTTTGCGAAAATCCAATTCCTGCCTCCTGCCAACGTGCAAATAGACGTTTGTTCTACTGCCGAGGTCAATGGCCTGAAGGAATCGCCGTATTGAATCATGATTCTCCTCGTGCTCGAGCGGCCCCTTCTTTCTACCCGATTCCCCCTCTTTGAGACAATGGAGGACAAGGTCAAATCCAGCGGTGTTTTGGCTGACAAACTGCTTAAAAGTTCCGTGCTGCTTATCAAAGATGTCAGCCTTTTCCAGGCGGAAACCTGAATCACGGATTGCGTTGCGCAGAGCATTCCAAACCTCTTGCGAACTATTCATGAAAACCAGCAACATCCAATGCCCCGATCGTAGAACTCTGTGGGCTTCCGTAAGGCTTTCTGTCATCAGTCGTTGATAATCGTTTACGTCCTTGCCTTGAACACGGTTGACAATGGCCTCATCCCTCGTCTCCGTGTATTCACCCAGCCAAGATTCCCAGAGAAAATTCATGTCGCTGTAGTTGATATTGGCCCCGAAGGGAGGGTCGGTAAAAATCAAGTCGACCGAATTATCTGGCAGATAGGCAAGCGATGTAGCCGAGTTCTTCACTACGACGGATCTTCCAGTGTAATGGCTAGCGGTGGTCTCCAAATGGTCCTGAATACTTCGCGCTTTTCGCTCAAAAGTGACAAATACATTAGACTCGTTGAAGATATAAGGAACATTGAATCTAGCTGAATTCCCGCTGCCGCCCCAAAATCGGAATTCAGATAGCCTTGTTACCCGCTGATACAAGGAAGTGACCACGAACGCAAGGAATCCCGCGAGCTCATCATCCGCAACACCGTGAATGACCTTCCAGAGATGACTCATAGCTGCCAAATTGCGGGGACTGTAAAAACGGTCTATACGATCCAACCCATGCCTGGCAGGCTGTCTGAGGTTGACTCCTTCAGGGAGCGATACATCAGGATAGAACCCATCCGCTAGTGGCGGCTCGACCTCCAATCTATAGATGAGCGCCAGATCTTCCTCGTCTGCCACGTGGGTCACTTCCTGCTGTCGTGAGCCACAGCATTTGTAGCCAACTTGCACCGGCATTGCCACCGTGCGCTTGAGGATCGATTTCTTCAAGGGGTGACGACATGCAGGGCAAGGGAACTCCGTCAGAATCTTGTGCTCTCTGACGCGCGAACCATAACTCCTACAGTGATCCCACAAGACAAATTCATGCCGACATTCGGAACAAATCACCTTATATGACCATACAACGTAGAGGAGTTCGGTGTTCCTTTCGCATTCACGGCATCGCGTCGTGTAAAGAAAACTGCGAATCTCCTTCAATTCTTCCAGAACCTCATGCACTCCGGCCGCAAAAAGCCTAGGGTCTATGGCAGTGGTGAAGCGACCGCTGATGAAACATCCCGCGGGTGACAGTTCATTAAGGATGCAGTCGTATCCGTTCGCAATTGCTGCAACACCCGTCATACCACTCCCGGAGAACGGGTCAAAAACCAAGCCACCCTCCGGCAGATAATGAGTCAGCAATTCCGCGATACCCTGTGGTGGCACCTTAGTGTGGTACGTGTGAGCATCGTATGTGTATGTGTTCTTACCCGCCGACATCCCGCTCGTGGGTGGCAGAGAAAGTGTCCGCGCTGCACTAACATTTTTCCGTAGAATCTCTCTTAACCGTTGGCTTCCGTCCTTCGCGAAGAACTTCCCTTGAGTTATTCGTTGAAGGATTGGCCTTCCCGGATCAGCATTCAGAGATACAACCGGCGCTGACTCGAACAGAGGCAAATCCCCACGACACCTTACGCCCCTCGAAGCAAACACATCTAGCGTCGCATCAGTCTTGAATGCGAGCTCATGTCCATTTGACACACAGCCATACAATTCCATGATCCGCTGGTGTTGTGCAGGACTGGGGCTACTAGCGCCGCGTTCCCATCTATTTATCGACACAAAAGACAACCCAAGGAGTTGGGACAACTTTTGTTGGCTGATCTGCATTCGTGAACGAATGAATGCAATAGCCTCTGCCGCGCTAAGGGTATCGCCCATAGGTCGCAATTGTACGCCACTTTATATAGCAGCGACACAATAAAGTGCCGAACCAAAACCTTGCGGAATCACCGCAAATCTAGTTGAAGATTAACGCGCCGATTGCACTAATCCGCAGCAGTGAAAGTGCGGGCTTCGCTGTGGCAGAATAGAAGCTCTAATTGACTGGGCATGGCTAACCCTGTGACTCTCGCTCCGACAAAACCAGCGAAATCCGCGAAGAAATCCCCCGCGTCGAATGGCATTGGCCAGACCGAACGCGAACGCATTTTCTATCTTTTCCGGCGCTGGGGTTTCTACGAAGCCAACCTCGATCCTCTCGGCTTCTTCGCCCCGCTGAAGTGCCCCGATCTCGATGGCCTCTCCGGCGAATTCGCCGAAGAAGCCCGCCGCTACTATTGCGGAAACATCGGCGTGGAGTTTCTGCACATTCCCGAACTCGAACGCCGCCGCTGGATCGCCGAGCGCATGGAAGGCCCCGAGTTCGAGGTCAACCAAGCCAAAATCCTGGACCGCCTGGTTCGTGCCGATCTCTTCGAGCAAATGCTCCAGAGCCGCTATCTAGGCAGCAAACGTTTTTCTCTCGAAGGCAACACTTCGCTCATCCCTCTTCTCGATTCCATCCTCGATGCCGCCGGCGAGCTTGGCGGCGTCGATTCCATCATGGCCATGAGCCACCGCGGCCGCCTGAACGTCATGACCCATATTGCCTGCAAGCCCATGCACCAGGTTGTCGCGGGCTTCGAGGACGTCGATCCCCGCAGCGTGCTCGGCGCGGGCGACGTCAAATATCACGTTGGCGCTACCGGCGCGTACACCACTTCCACGGGAAAGTCGCTGAGTATTCACTTGGTCTCGAATCCCAGCCACCTCGAAGCCGTCGATCCCGTCGCCATGGGCCGCGCCCGCGCAAAATTGACGCGCCACGGCGTCAACGGCGCGCAGATTGACCGCTCCTGTGAAACTCTGAACAAAGTTTGGGCCATCGTGATGCACGGTGACGCTGCCTTCGCCGGCCAGGGCATCTGGGCGGAAACGCTGAATCTGGCGGACCTCGCCGCCTATTCCGTCGGCGGCAGCATTCACGTCATCGTCAATAATTTGATCGGCTTCACCACGCGCCCCGCGCAAGAGCACTCCTCCCGATACGCTTCCAGCATCGCTCGCCGCCAGAGCGTTCCCATCTTCCACGTCAATGCCGAAGATCCCGATGCCGTCGTGCGTATTGGCCGCCTCGCCGCCGAATACCGCGCCGAATTCAGTTCCGACGTGGTCATTGACCTCATCGGCTATCGCCGCCACGGCCACAGTGAAGTGGACGATCCCACGATCACCCAGCCACTCCTCTACGCGCGAATCAAAGACCATCCGCCACTCTGGAGAATCTACGCGCAGCGCATCGGAATTGACGCAGCGCCCATCGCAGAAGCCGTCAAGAAAGAATTCGCAGAAGAGCAGCGCAAAGCCAGCAAACTCACCAAAATTCCCCACCTTCGCAAGCTGCCCGATTACTGGTCACCTTACAACTACGGCAAATACAATCCTGCTTTTGAAGTGGACACCGGCCTGTCCGCCGAGCGCATCGCGAACATTACCGATGGGCTTGTGCGCGCTCCCCAAGGCTTTCATGTCCATCCCAAAATCGTGAAGCTCCTCGAGCAGCGCGCGGAAATGGGCCACGGAAAACGTCCTATCGATTACGGCTTCGCGGAGCTCCTTGCCTACGGTTCGCTCGTCCTCGAGGGCAATCCCGTCCGCCTCACAGGCCAGGATTCGCAGCGCGGCACCTTCAACCAGCGCCACGCTGTGTTAATCGACACGCAAACGGAGCAGGAATATCTCCCGCTTGCGCACCTTTCGCCCACGCAAGCCTTCTGCGAAGTTCACAATTCTTCGCTCTCCGAAGCGGGCTGCCTCGGCTTTGAATACGGTTTCTCCCGCGATTACCCCGAAGGTCTCGTCCTTTGGGAAGCGCAATTCGGCGATTTCGTGAACGGCGCCCAGGTCATCATCGACCAGTTCATCAGCGCCAGTGAAGACAAATGGGGTCTCCCCACCGGCCTCGTGCTGCTTCTTCCTCATGGCTACGAGGGCCAGGGCCCCGAGCACTCCAGTGCGCGCATCGAACGGTTCATGCAACTCGCCGCCGAAGGCAACATGAACATCTGCCAGCCTTCCACCGCCGCGCAGTATTTTCACTTGCTGCGCCGCCAGGCGCGCCGCCTCTGGCGCAAGCCGCTCGTCGTCTTCACTCCCAAGAGCATGCTCCGCCATCCCGATGCGTCTTCCGCTCTTGAAGAGTTCTCCCGCCCTCGATTCCTCACACTCGTTCCCGATCGCGAAGTCACCGACGCCCAGAGCATCCTAATCGCCAGTGGCAAGGTCGGCCACGAACTCCGCGCCGAGCGCCGCCGCCGCAATGACACGACCACCGCTGTCTTTTTCCTGGATCAGCTCTATCCCTTGCCCAAGGCCGAAATCGCTGCCGCCATTGATGCGCATCCCAACGCCCGCGAAATCGTCTGGGTCCAGGAAGAGCCCGCCAATATGGGCGCGCTGTTCTACGTTCTCCCACGCCTTGAACGCATCGCCCAGGCCAAGAATCTCCGTGTCCGCAGCGTCAAGCGTTCCGCCAGCGCCAGCCCCGCCACCGGCTCCGCCAAGGCCCACGACCTCGAGCAGAAAACGCTCATCACTTTAGCTTTTACTACCACTCCCAACCCCTGACATTCCAGATATAACTGTAGGTTCAGCCACTCACGAAGCGCTGCGTTCAGATCAGGAGCCTCACTTCCTTTTCAGAAATGTCTCAAAAAGGAACTCCTTTGCTTCTTGCGTGGCGGGCAGATTCTTCACTGCTTGGACTTTAAACCCCAGTGCGCTTCCCAGCCCTGCCAATCCGATGGCCAACGCCGGTTCCTTTACACGTACTTCCGAAGGGACCAAATGCGCCGATTCCATGGCAGCCAGGAGGGCACGGCTCACGGTTACCGGGCAGGATTCTCCCGGCATCCCGAATTCGCTGTGATACAAAAATCCACTCTTGGCATCCGCAACCATGGTGAGGAGCATGCACATTTTCCGCTCGTTTTTCTGGCCGATGGTTCCTGGCGCGAAGAAATGCTCGGCCTCCAGGATAGTTTCCGATTTCTTGCTCTCCGCCGCGATCCGTCGAACTCTCTCTTCGTCGAGATCGGCCACTTCGATCGGGGCAGGCCCAGGCGCAGGGGCGTTCACAAGATCCACTTTGTATTCCTGCTCCTCGTTTCCCGGAAAAACCAGTGGAAACACCTCTTTCTTCCGCCAGAATTCCTCGAGCTCTTCATCCGTTGCCATCACGCAAAAAACGTTCACCGCGCACAGGCAATACCGCAGCAGCCGGCCTTCTGCCTCCGTCACATGCCACGGTAGATAGCCGGGCCGTAAAGCTCGGAATTGCGGCGCTAACATTCCTTTTTTGAAGGGGTGGTCAAATGCTTTCAGCAGCACCCGGTCGGCGGCCTCCAACTCCGATGTACTCACGATTTCCAGACTTACTCCCTTTTGCTTCTCGTAGTAACCGTAGGGATCGGGCTTAAGGCCGCTGGCTATATTCCGGAACATCCGGTAGCTTTCTTCTCCTTGGTAAACATACATTCCGATCCACTCGCCGGCGGCTCCCATGACGCAGCAATAGCACCGCTCCCCGCTTTCCGGGTCATCCACCAGGAGCAGTTCCTCATCCGCCAAGAACTCCCACGGTCTCGCCAGCATGAATCTCTCCGCCTCGCCGTACAGTTGCTCCGCCGTCGCCAGGGAGAGAGCCTCTTCCCCTCTTAGTTGGTCCTGGAAGAAGCCTCCGTGCGCTGCGCCTGTCTTCGTGCCGCGTCTTTGTTTTCGCGCTTTCATCAGACGTTCACCTCGTCTCCTGAGATGCTGCCCTGGCGATCATACTTAAGACCTGTCTCTCGGCCTGCTCTACACTCTACTATCCCGCCTTTCACTTTTCCTCGCCTGATTTCCAATCCTCAAGGAACAGCCTTGAATTCTCACTCTCATCCCCTATCACGTCCTGTTGACGCGCCTGCGACCAGTATCAGGAATATCAAAACGGACATGGATACTGATACGCGGGCTGGCCCGGACTCCGAAATCTCATTGCGTGCAGCCAGCCACTTTGCTACCCTCCATCGCAAATTGGTCCTCGGGAGGGACCCTCTCATGCCCTTCTGCAAAGCGTGTGGTCAGGAAGTCGGAGCTGCCACTTTTTGCCCTAAGTGCGGTGCCAATCAATCTTCCGCGACTCCTCAAGTCTCCGCGCCCGCAGCGTCTCCAACGGAAGGTCTTCAGGAAAATGTCGCGGGATTGCTGTGTTACGCGCCAATCATTGGGTGGATCGTCGCCCTGGTGCTCCTGCTGATCGATAAGCGGAAGTTCGTGAAATTCCACGCGGTCCAGGCGCTCGGGTTGTACGTAGCGATGATTGTCATTTATATCGCGCTAGCCATATCCATGGGGATACTGCACGCGATTCACATCTTCTTTCTCGGCCTTTTGCTGTATCCCTTGCTCTGGCTGGCGGGTTTTCTGCTCATGATCTTCATGATGTACAAAGCTTATCTGAATGAAAGTTATAAGCTGCCCGTCATCGGGGACTTCGCGGAAGGTATCGCGTCCAAATAGCCGGAACGTTCGCAAGACTTGCGGCTTTGACGGGATCCCATCAGGCCCGCCAATAACTGACGCGTTTCTGAATTGCATCTCAAAAAAATGTGACCGGGAAGATCCATCCTTCACGCGTGCACGTGAAAATATCCGTCTTCGCGGAACACCCGCACGCGTACGCCAAAGAGCGCCGATAGCTGCTCGCTTGTCAGCACCTTTTCCTTTGGCCCGTCGGCCACCACGCGCCCCTTCTGCAGCAGCACCACGCGCTCGATTTCCGGAATAATCTCGGCCACATGGTGCGTCACAAGGACGATGCTCAACCCGGCACTCGCCAGGCCGCGCAGCGTTGCCCGTAATTCCAACTGGCCGCCGATGTCCAGCGCATTCCCCGGTTCGTCCAGCAACAGTGTCGCCGGCTCGTGCACCAGAGCCCGCGCGATCAATGTGCGTTTCGCTTCGCCCGAAGACATTTCCCGCACCGGCCGCTCGGCCAGGTGCGCAATCCCCAATCGCGCCAGCGCCGCTTCTGCCCGTTCGCGATGCTCCGCTGCTGGATGGTGATTCGGGAAGACCCGCGTGCTGCTGAAGAATCCAGAGAGCACCACATCCATTCCCGTCGCGTCCGTCGTGCAAGCCGTTAACTGGTCCGGCGAAACAATTCCCAGTTGCGGCCGCAATTCAAAAATGTTCCACACGCTGCGCCCCAGTATCGCGATCGCGCTGTCATCCCTCTGCACCGGATAGCACTCGCGCGTAATCGTCTTGATTAGCGTGGATTTCCCGCATCCATTCGGACCCAGTATGCAAACGTGCTCCCCGCTCGCAATTTGCAAAGAGACCCGGTCCAGCGCCAGATTCTTTCCGCGCACCACGCTGACGTTTCGCAGTTCCAATAACGGCGGCGTTTCATTCCTCATACGCTGATAATTTTCGCACGGCAGGCGGGAAAATCCGGGAAAAGAAGTAGACGCAAAAAAAAGGAGGCGAAAACCGTAAGTTTCCGCCTCCCGGGGTGGGGTGGGGTGTTACAAACAAGCCCGTCAGTGGCACAGCAAACTCTGCCCTGCCAGGCAGGATCGCGGCCTCGCTCGCGGATTGTAGTCTACAAGACCGAAAGGAGACTCACCACCCGAGGGCTTGCCTTTGTGCTTTTTTAACACCCGGTAGAACCCATGTCAATCGAAAAAAGGCGATACGCATCGCTAGAAAAACCGATTCAGTACGGTATTTTCTCGCAATTTTGATGGGTTCCGGCAACTTGGGAAAATACGCTTTGGCGGCCTGCACACCCTTCGGCAGTGTGTCCCGTGCCTTGGAAACCCTCTCGAAGCCTCGATAGTTCCCCAGTTGCCGGCGGGGTAATAGTACTCCCTCGCCTCATTCCCAGCCTGCGCCTGCACGATTTCAAGTTACATGCGCTTTTGAGCTGCCTAATATCTCGCGGATCGCTCTCCCCAGCGCAGTGGGGCTGTATGGCTTCTGCAGGAACCGGGAATCAGCGTTCACCGGGACTCCCAGACGCGAGGATTCCGAGTAGCCACTGGTGTACAGGATCGGCAAGCCGGGGAACCGCGCGAGCAATTGGGCAGCCGTCGCCGGCCCGCCCAGATGCGGCATCACGACATCCAGGATAGCCAGCGAAGGCTTCTCCTCCGCACACAGGCGCACCGCTTGCTCGCCATCGGTTGCTGCCAGTACGTGATAGCCAAAGTTCACCAGCGACTGCCGCGCCATCTCCCGGATCGAATCGTGATCCTCAGCCAGCAGAATCGTCTCTGTGCCTCGCAGACTCACGGCAGTAGCGATCCCATTTACCCCTGAAGTGCCCTCGGAAACCGCGTTTTCCATCGCGGGCAGGTACACCCGGAACAGGCTGCCATGCCCCGCTTCGCTGTAAACGTGAATAAATCCCCCGTGCTGCTTCACGATTCCATACACTGTCGCCAAGCCTATCCCTATGCCTTTACCGCGCTCTTTCGTCGTGAAGAACGGCTCAAAGATGCGTTCCCGCGTTTCCTCGTCCATACCCACGCCTGTGTCGGATACGGAAAGCACCACATAGCAACCGGGCAGCACATAGGGATAGAACCGGCGGTAGGACTCGTCCAATTGCACCAACTCCGTTTCGATCACCAGCCGGCCTCCCTCCGGCATGGCGTCCCGCGCGTTCAGGCAGAGATTCATCACCACTTGCTCAATCTGCGAAGGATCCGCTTTCACAGGCGGTATGCAACCGGGGAGCACTTTGATCTCAATACTTTTGTCGATGACCTTGTCCAGCAGGTTGGTCAGACCCCGCGTAACCCCATTCAGATTGACCGCGCGTGGCTGCAGCGCCTGGTGCCGCGCGAAGGCCAGAAGTTCCCGCGTCAGCGCCGCAGCGCGGTCCGCTTGTTCTCGAATGCGCGCAAAACGCTCCGCGATTGCCGGATAGTTCCCGCTCTGTTCATAACCCAGTTCCGCCCAGCCCAGGATGGCCCCAATCACGTTGTTGAAATCATGCGCGATGCCTCCGGCAAGCTGCCCGATGGTTTCAAACTTCTGCGCCTGGGCCAATTGGTGCTCCAGCGCGCGAAGTTCCGTCACGTCTTCGATGATGCCTTCCAGCTCATCGGCTGGACCCGGCAGAGAAAGATAGCGCAGGTGCAGGCGCACGGCGATTAGCCCGCCGTCTTTTCGCCGCAACTCCGTCTCTGCGCTATGTACAAATCCGATCTGCCGGCAGGTGACCAAAAGCTGCGCGAACTGCGCCGGAAATCGAAACACGTCCGTCGAGAGATTCAACGTCTTCAATTCCGCAATGTTTTTGCAAGCCAGCAGTTCCAGCAGGCTTGCATTCGCCGCCAGAAACGCTCCCGCCAGGGATATCCGGAAGATTCCGTAGCTCGAGTTTTCCACCAGTTCCCGGTTTCGCGCTTCGCTTTCCGACAGCGCGGCCTGGGCGCGCGCATTCGCGTCGCGCAACTGTTTTTCCTCCAACGCTCTCTTCAGCGCCACCGGCAGTTGCGTTAGCCGGTCCTTCCACACGAAATCGTTCAGTCCGTGACGGGTGAACTCCTCCGCGGCTTCTTCGCCCAATGACCCGGCCAGTAGGAGGAAAGGGATGTCTTTTCCCGTTTCGCGCAAGAAATGCAGCGCTTCGATGCCGTTCCAATTAAGCAAACAATCCGCCGCCAGGATCGCGGAATAGTCCGCGGAGATTAGCGCTTCCGCAAACGTCTCGCGGTCGCTCACAACTGTGTATTCGATCACGAGCCCTGCAGCATGCAGTTCCTGCAGAATGGTCTCGGCGAGTTGTGGGGAATCGTCGAGCAAGAGAATGCGCAACGGCTCCGCAATCGTGCAGGGTGTTGCTTTCCTGAGGGCCACTGTCTTCATTATTCCGTCCTCATGACCCGGCGAGCGCGGAAGGTTCAGGCGTTTCTGGCAAGGCGGCCGCTTCTCGAAATTCACAAGAGCCTGTCAACACATTGTCGGACCTCGCCTCGCCCTCCATACAAAAAGCCAGCGCACTGCCCGGCCCACAGGATTCCTGCAAGGGAAGCAGTCGCGCCGCAATTCGCCCACGGACAAGGGGAAGCGACGACGCCACGCTTTCCTGCAAAGTGATGACAAACTCTCCCGCGGCATTCCATGCCACCTCGTCCGAGGCTCGCACGCTTCTTCGCAACGTTTGCGCAATCCTCTGCAAGAGCTCTTCCGCGGCCAACTGCCCATTCTGCTCACGAATCCCTCTGAAGTTCCGCACTTCCACGCCCATCTTCACCGTGCAACGCGTCAATCCAGGCCGCTCCCCTAGATGTCCCCCGACTGCGTGAACGGGCCGTTCCGTATCGCTCGCGCTGGATTGTGGTACATCTTCAAGCGCGCGCGCCGCGGGCTGCGACGTCATCGCGGTTCGCAGTACTTGATCCACTGTCCGTTCGCCCATAAAACCTTCCAGCAATTAATCTTTTGCTCCCGACTGAATACACCTCGCCGCAATCTCCTTATCGGCAGCATCCACCCAAAGGATGAGCGCCATGTCAGAAAGATATTCGTGCAATTGACTCACCATCACGGCTGGGTCAGGTTGGAGCAGCGTCATCTGGAGGAGCGCTACTTCGGGGCGGTGTTTCTGAAGTACTTCCAATAAACTCGTTGACCTCGACACCACACATACTTGCTCGCATCGCCGGGTCGCCGTCGAGAAGGTTTCCAGTCTGACGCTGCCTTCACTCGCTCCGCTTTCCGCCGGTAGCAACCTCGCAGGGAATTCATTCATGGCCGAAAACCTTTCATCAGCAATGAAAGATGCATGCGTCCGGCGACAGCGGCCCGCAGTCACAACTGCATCGGCATGCAGGAAGGGAGGAAACTCAAGAAGGGGAATTTATTCTCGGAGTCTGCTACGCATGTGTCAAGACTTTTTCGTGAATGTTAGAAAAATCAGAGGGTTTGCGGCGCAACTTTCTTCCGACCCAGCAGGAACGCCACGATCCCTGCCATTAGTCCGCCCAATATCACCACACCGTCCCAGACTAGTCCCGAAGCGAGAACCAGATGGGGTGCTGCACCAAATGGGGACAATAATCCCACCAACGCCGCTTCTCTGATTCCAATTCCGCCTTGCGTCAGCGGCAAGAGTGCCGCAAGTTTCGCTAACGGCCACGCAAATAGCCAATCTCGCAAAGGAAGGAGCAGCCCACAGTAAACTGCAACTCGCGCCGTCAGCGTTAGAAATGTCGTTTGAATCGCTGTGGCCAGAATCCATCCGAAAAACAAAATCTGCGGACGCCGGGAAACGCTTCGCAACGCAAACCGTAATCGCGCCAGCCATCTCCGGAAGCGCACCGAACGCCCCCGCAGCAAGGGCCGGTACAACAGCGCCACCAGGACAATCGCCACTGCCGCGATCACCGCGAACAGATACACCGCATGTCGCGCCTGATTTCGCAACCCCACCGGGACCGAGCCTGGCAGCAGCAAAATCCCCAGCAGCAACAGCCCTGCTTGAGCGCTCATATCCAGAAAACGGTCGGCAACATTTCCGGCCAGCACCGCCGCAGGATTCGGACTCCGGCGCAGGCCCACGGCCAATCGCACCACGTCCCCGCCGATAATCGACGGCAGAAACAACATCGCGAACAAGCCGCCCGTGTAACACTGTGCGCTTGTTGCGTAATCCAGCCGCGCGCCCGCCGCGTTCACCACCATCCGCCATTTCGCCACTCCCACCACGTGCGCCAGCAGGTACCCCATCAGGACGAGCAGGAATCGCGTGATAGGCACGCGCTGGATCGCTTCACCCAGCAGGTGTACTGGCAGAAAATGCAGCAGGACCCCCAACACCGCAATCGCCGCCAACCATCGCACGGTGACGAGCAGCCGCCCCCTCCATTGCCTTTCGGATTGGTGGGCGCCGATCATTCTTGAGTGAAATGAATTTCAGCTTCCGAAGATCTCATTGATTTTCCCCGCCAGTTCGAAATCCAGATTGCTGATCCCCTGAACGCTATGCGTGTTCAGGTCGATCACCACTTTGTTCCACACATTAAACCACTCTGGATGGTGGTTCATCGACTCCGCGGCCAGCGCCACCTGCGTCATCTTCCCAAAAGCGGCCGCAAAATCCTTGCACTCCAGCGCCCGGTGCAATTTCCCGTTCTCCAGGCTCCAGCCTTTTAAATTCTCCAATTGGCTTTGAATTTCGCTTTCGCTCAGTTTCTGCACCTTCATGGTCCATTTCCTCTTCTGACCCGCGCCGTCGTTTCAACCATTATGCGTTGGCTCCCGGCAGGCGGCAAGAAACGCGCTGCGATTGAATGGCCCGGCGAATTCCAGTACGCTTAAGGGTTCGCTCCCAGCGAAATTCCGCTCTGTGCGTTCGCAGTCAAGGAAGGAATCGGAGAAAACCGTGAAAAAGAAAATTCGTGCCATCCAGTACGGAATCGGCCCCATCGGGGCCTCCATCGTGAAGCTCCTTCGCGAAAAAGGAGCCATCGTCCTTGTGGGCGCCATCGATACGGATCCCGCCAAGGTCGGTAAGGATCTCGGAGAAGTTGTCGGTGCCAGTGATGCCCCTTGGGGTATTCGCGTTTCCGGAGACGCCAAAGGCGTTTTGGAACAATCCGCCGATGTCGTCATGCACACCACTTCTTCGTCTCTCCCCAAGGTCATGGATCAGCTTCTCGCCTGTCTAGATGTGGGCTCCTGCGTCGTTTCCACTTGCGAAGAACTCTCCTATCCCTACCGCACTTATCCTGAGCTGGCCGAAAAACTCGACAAAGCGGCCAAGGATGCGGGCGTGGCCCTGGTCGGCACCGGCATCAATCCCGGCTTCGTCATGGACAAATTGGTTGTGACCCTGGCCGCTGTCTCTCAGCGCATCGAGCACGCCAAGGCTCTGCGCATCGTCGATGCCTCAAAGCGCCGCCTGCCTTTGCAAAAGAAAATTGGCGCCGGCATGACCGTGGAAGAGTTTCGCGCCAAGGTGAAGGAAGGCGTCATCAAGCACGTGGGCCTTCCCGAATCCGTCGCTATGGTGGCGGACAGCCTGGGTCTGCCCGTGGACGAAATCATCGAAACGATCGAGCCCAAAGTCGCCACTGAGCTTGTTAAAACGGAATTCTTCACCGTCGAAGCGGGACAAGCCGCCGGCGTCCATCAAATCGCTCGCGGCCTTTCTGCCGGCAAGGAACTCATCTACATGGAACTGCAAATGTACGTGGGCGCGAAAGATCCTGCCGACACCGTCGAACTCAAGGGCCATCCCAACATCAGCCTGATCATTCCCGGCGGCTCCCATGGAGACATCGCCACTGCTTCTGTGGCCGTCAACTCCATTCCCACAATCCTGGAAGCGCCCTCGGGCCTGCGCACTTCGCGTGACCTCCCCATCGGCTTTTTCTCGCCGAAGCCGCTCAATTAGCTTCGCGCGTCACGACCACACCTTGAAAGACGAAACGGGGCAGAGACCATCTGCTCCGTCTTCGTTTCGTTCCCCTTCGACATTTTCAGGGTTTGCAGGAGCCACGAAACACGGATCACGAGTCACTCGTTCAGCGGCCCGCACAACTACTTCTTCCAAAACTTCATCACCGCCGAATAATCCACGTCTTCTTTCGTCTCGCCTTTCACGTAGCTATACACTTCCCGCGCCGCCGCCGTCGCCGGCAACGCCACTCCCAATTGGTTCGCCAGGTCCAGCATCAGTCCAAGGTCCTTGTGCATCAGCCGCAGCGGAAAGCTCGGCTTGTAATCCCCTTTGACCATCAGCGGCGACTTCACATCCAGCACCCCGGAACGCGCCATGCTCGCTTGCATCACTTCCACCAGTTGCTCTCCCTGCAGTCCCGCCCGCGTGACCAGCGCCAGAGCTTCCGCCATCGCTCCCACCTGCAACGCCAGAATCCCATTCATCGCCAGCTTGATCGTCTGCCCCGCTCCATTCGGCCCCAGGTGAAACCACTTCTTGCCCATCACCCCGAGGATCGGCTCCACTTCCTTCAACGTCGCCGCGTCTCCCCCAATCATGAACACCAGGTTCCCTTCGCGCGCTCCCCAATCTCCGCCCGTCACTGGCGCATCCAAAAAACGCACCTGCCGCTCCGCGCAAGCTGCCGCGATTTTTCGCACCAGCGCCGGAGAGATCGTGCTCGAATCGATGTAGATGCTTCCTGCTCGCAACCCTCCCAGCGCTCCGTCGTTTTTCCCTTCGTGGCCCCAAAGTACTTCTTCCAATGCCGGCGGATCGCTCACCATCGTCAGCAGAATCTCCGCTCCCGCTGCCGCTTCTCGTGGAGTCTTTGCCAGTCTCGCGCCCGCCGACACCAATTCCTGCGCGCGCGATGCTGTGCGATTCCACACCGTCAGGGCGTGTCCCGCTTTCAACAGGTTCATCCCCATCGGGCGGCCCATCAGCCCAAGTCCAACCAAACCAATTTTTCGTGGAGTCAAAGCAACGCTCACAAAATTCCTCCTGGCGCAGCTTGTGCTCTTCCAAACCACGCCAATGCCAGAAAATTGTAGCTGATTCTTCGTTGCTATGTGGGAAAGCTCTGTGGTTCAGGCGGTCTTGGGGCGTTGCCGCATTCGTAGCATGGCGTTTGCGTCCGCCGGCACTTGCTCCGCCCCTGCGGCCGCCGCCTGGCGTACGGAAAGCTCCGGTGCTGCATCCCCAGCGGCCCGGGCTTCGGGGTCGCTCATTTCCTCAATGCGCTGCAAGTAGCCGTACGGAATTTCCCAGCGGAAATAGCTGCGCTTCCCTCGCTGCTCGATGTGCTGCTCCAAAAAGATGGACCGCCCGGAATCCGCCACAAATGTCCCGGACGCGGGCACGAGAATATCGCCCGCGCGGTACTGCACAGTGACTCTGCGCCCCAGAAATCGCGAATAGCTGGCCATCCTTCTCCAGTGTCAGAGGGGGTCACCAGAGGGTCAATAGTACGGATGGGCTGTTACGCGTGAATATGTGGAAAAGCGGTGGGAGAAATTTTCGGACGCACCACCAGGTCAGAGAACACCAGCAGCACCAGCGCGGAGCAAATTCCAAATGTCAAAAACGCCGCAACGATCGGCGAAGTCCATTGTGCTGTTCCACTTGCATGACCGCCGAGGTGCGCCGCCACAAATCCTCCGAGGATTCCCCCAAATGAGTCCAGCACCCGGCTGCCTCGGGAAACTTCCAGCTCCGCGTGGCACGCCGGGCAATCCAACTCCAGCGATTTCGTCAAAATCAGCGTTCGCGGCACCTTAGCAAAGCACAACGGGCACGCATGGTTTCCCATCGTAAGTACTCCTTTCCTTCGCCTTCCACCCTATCCCTAACTTGCCACGTCCGCCAGCACCGCTTCTGCCTCCCGCCTATTCCCTCGGATGCCTCAAGAATCTTGAATCTGACGCCTTGCTCCTGCAAATGCCGCGCGCAACACAGGCCGGGGTTTGCCGCTTGCATGATCGGCCGCGTCAACTTTTGAGGCTGTGCTTCCTCAGGTGACCGTCGCCAGTTGCAGGTAATCCGGCCGGTCAGACACCAGTTTGTGCCGGTACGCCTTGCGAATCTCTCCATTCACGATCAGGAACACTCCCGGCATCCGCTGCACGTCGCCCGCTGGCAGCCCTACCCAGTGTCCCTCGAGCCACGCGATCACCATCCGCAGGATGCTTTCGTAATTCAAATACTGCCGCCAGTTCGCGCGCACCAGCCCAAACGCCTGGTAGAGCCGCCCTTCCTCATCGGCAACCCGCGGCAGGTCCGCCAGTCCGTGCGGTGCAAAGAACTTCAGCGCCTTCTCTTCGTTGCTCAGGTGCACAAATCCGATCCGCGTGCCCTTCGCCTCGATCTCTTTGCGAATTTCACTTAGCTCGGCGACCGCCTCGCGGCAAAACGTTCAACCGAAATGCCGCAAAAATATCAGCAGCAGCGGCCGCTCCGCCGATAGCGCCAGCAGCGTCTGGCCCGTCTGCGTTTTGTACCCCGCCAGAATTGCCGGATCAATCTTCTCCTCAGCCATTCCACAGTCTCCCTTCATTCCTCCTGCCATCCATGTTCCGTAAACAGCGCCCAAGTTTCAAGAACTCAGCCGCTTCTGCGTCGTGGCCTCCGCCGCGTATTTCCGGATGTACTTTTTCACCGAAACCTTGCGCGCCGTATTCTCCGAACTCATGTACCGGATCGTGCCAAACACCGGCCGCACCGGGGCCCATGGCCGGTCGTACCTCCCCAGCACCCAGAATATCCCGCTATACGAATTTGGGTCGCGCCCGTCCAGTGCATACTTGTTGTTCAACTCAATCATGACCTTCGCCGCCTCTTGCGGGGAACGCGTCCACTGCAGAATCTTCTTGCCCCACAACATGCGCAAATAGTTGTGAATCCGGCCTTCGCGCACAAGTTGCATTTGCGCTGCGTTCCACAAAGCATCGTGCGTTTTTCCCGTCTCGAACTCTTCCAGCGTGTACACGTATTCCCGCTCGTCCTTGGCGTGCTCCTTCAGTGTCTTCCGTGCCCACTCCGGCAGCGACTCAAACTGGTCGTAATCCGCGCGATGCGCAGCGAAGTTGTACGCCACTTCTCTCCACGTGATCAATTCATCCAAAAAGCTCTCGGCGTTCCGGCTCATATTCCACCAGCCCTCGCGGCTTCCGTTTGCACGCAGTGACACCTTTCCCACTTCCCACTTCTCTCGCCGCGCGATTTCCGCAAAAATCTCGTGCACCGCCAGATGCCCGAAATGCAAATAAGGCGAAAGGCCGCTGGCCACGTCCAATTCCGGTTGGTTGCGCTTCTCCGCATATTGCGGAAATCGCTTCTCGAAAAACTCTCGCATCTGCGCGCGCGCGTTTGTGTGCCCTCCCGAAAGCGGGGCTGGCGCCACGCCATGGTCGATCGGCAATCCCTGCAGGAAGCTCGTTGCGTCGGCAAGGATTTCCCTTGCCACCGCGGGCCAGCGTGAAGTGATCCTTCGCGGCAGCACTGGCGCCGGCGGCAGCTTCGCCCTGGCCAGCGGATTCGTCAGCGGAAAATTCCCCAGATGCTTTGGCAACTCCTTCTGCAAGAATCGCCGGAAATCGAACGCGCGCAACGCCACCTGATCGCTGGCGTTCAGCGGCAGCAAACCGTTGGAATCCACCGCCTCTAATCGCACCGGAAGTTTCTTCGCCGCGCTCGCCACCATCCGGGGCAGAAAGAAACACGGAAACTCATCTGTGACGATAATGCAGGCCTTTTCCGCGAAAGCCTGCAGAAGTCCCTTACCCGCATCTTTCGCCGGCTCCACATATGCATAGTAGCGAGCGCCGTGCGCCTGGCACGTCTTCGCGTTGTCTGCCATCCCATCCAGCACAAACCGGTGCAGCCGGTCGCTCGCCCACTGGTAGCCGATTCGCAGCGCCTCAAACACAATCAGCGGCCTTCCCAATGCCGCACAGTGCTCCAGCGCACGGTCCAGCGCGAAGTTCCCGTACAGCCTCCTGCTGCTGATCATCCAATAAAGGACATACTCGCCCCCCGGCCGCACGGGCGCTTCATTGCACTTCCGAATGCGAATTGCGGGAACTCCAGCCACGTCGCTATCCTAAGCTTTCATGCGCGCGATGTCCCGACCTTCGCGCGATTCCTGTTTCACCGGCGATGATTCTTGACATTCTCCGCGATCAAGGTACAGTCTCCCTTCCGCCTCGACGGACGGATTCCCTGGAGATCACACCATGCGAAACACACTACTCCGCGTCCTTCTTTTATTCTTCTTTTTCTGGGCGCCGGGATATGGACAGGATCACAAGCCAGCCAGCAAAACCTACGTCTTGAAGGCGGCTCGTCTCTTTGATGGCAAGAGCAATTCCCTGGTTACCCCCGGCCTGGTCGTGGTCACCGGCGGCAAAATCGCCGGCGTTGGCTCCGCCACGAGCATTCCCGCAGGCGCTGAAGTCATAGATCTCGGCGATGCCACGCTTCTTCCGGGCTTCATCGACGCGCACACCCACCTCACCATGTCCTTTTCCAACGATTTCCGCCAGGAAGAGCTCTATCGCTTGCAGAAAACGGTCGCCGAACAAGCCCTGGACGCCAGTGTCAACGCCCGCGTCACCTTGATGGCGGGTTTCACCACTGTTCGCGACGTCGGCTCCAGCGATTATCTCGATGTTGGCTTGCGCAACGCCATTCACGACGGTGTTGTGCCGGGACCCCGCATGCTTGTCACCGTTCACGCTCTGGGCTCCACGGGCGGGCATTGCGATTCTCAGGGCGGCTACCGCCAAGGAATCTTTGGCCACGAGGCTGGCCCTTTGGAAGGCGTGATTAACGGCGCCGATCAAGCTCGCTATGCGGTCCGCCTTGACCAAAAATACGGCGCTGACATCATCAAAGTCTGCGCCTCCGGCGGCGTGCTCTCTCCCACCGATGATGTGGATACACCTCAGCTCACACAGGAGGAACTCAACGCCATCGTCGACGAAGCCCATGCCCTGCGCCGCAAGACCGCTGCTCATGCCCACGGCGCGGAAGCCGCCAAACGCGCCATTCGGGCCGGCATCGATTCCATCGAGCACGGCAGCTTCCTCGACGATGAGGCCCTGGACATGATGAAGCAGCGTGGCACCTACCTTGTTCCTACCCTCATGGCCATTCAGGGACTTCAGGAAATGTTTGATCGTGGCCTCTATGTGCCCCCAGCCATCGCCGCCAAAGCCCACGCCGCCACCAACGCCAGCCACTCCACCTTTCAACGCGCCCTCGCCAAGGGCGTCAAGATCGGACTCGGCACCGATGCTGCCGTCTATCCCCACGGGCGAAACGCCGAAGAGTTTCACCAGATGGTCGACCTTGGCATGAAGCCATTTGATGCGCTCAAGGCAGGAACCTCATCTGATGCCGATCTCCTCGGCCTAGCCGACAAAATCGGCACGCTCGAATCCGGCAAACTCGCCGATGTCGTCGCCGTTCCCGGTGATCCCTTGCAGAATATCCGCCAGACCGAGCACGTCTTCTTCGTCATGAAAGAAGGCATCATCTACCGTAATGACCGCGCTTCCGCATCTCGCTAGCAGGAACGAGGTGGCATCATGAGCCAGCTATCCGTTGTAATCACCACGGCCTTCGCTCACGAATATCGCGCCCGCGCCGCGGACCTCCATAAATGGGTTGATCCCCTCAGTGACGAGCAATTCTGGCGAAATCCTTTCCGTTTCGGCAACAGCATTGGCCATCTGATCCTGCACCTCACCGGGAATCTCAACTACTACATTGGCGCGCAGGTAGCCAGGACCGGCTACATCCGCAATCGTGATCTGGAGTTCACCGAATCTCGCCGCCCCTCCAAATCGGAAGTGCTCCGCAATTTCGATGAAACCATCGCCATGGTCATCGCCACCATCGAATCTCAATCCGAGGCCGGCTGGACCGCCTCCTACACCGCCGAACGCGAACCGGAGGCCCACGACCGCTTCACAATCTTCTTGCGCTGCGCCTCGCACCTCTACCATCACGTCGGCCAAATCAATTATTTGAGCAGGGAACTCACCCGGACGTAGATTCCCAGGCGCAATCGCTTACGTCTCCATCTTGAATCGCGTCGAGGCCAGCCGGTATAGCCGCCGCCACACCAGCCGGTTAATCAGCACCACCACCGTCGCCATGATCAGCGTGGAGGCCAGCAGCACGTTGAAATGGCCCGCATCGCTCGCGCTGCTGATCGTGCTGCCTAGCCCCTGGGCCTTCACAATCCGTCCCTGAAAATGAAAATACTCCGCGATGATGCTCGCGTTCCAGGCGCCGCCCGACGCGGTCACCATCCCGGTCACCAAATACGGGAAAATCCCGGGCAGAATCAAGTGCCGCCACCGCTCAAAGGCATTGAACCGGAAAATCTGCGCCGCTTCCTTCAAATCCGTCGGAATCGCCATCGCCCCGGCAATCACGTTGAACAGGATGTACCACTGCGTGCCCAACAGCATCAGCAGCATGGCCGCGATTTCCACGCCTCCCCGCAGCCGAATCAGGAACAGCAGTATCACCGGGAAGAGCGCCGTCGCTGGAATCGATGCCGCCAATTGCACCAGCGGCTGCATCAGTCGCGCAAACCGCGGACTGAACCCAATCGCTACTCCCACCGGTATCGTCCACACCGCGCCGATCAGCAGCGCCAGATTCACGCGCAGAAACGTAATCCCCGCGCTGCGCAGCAATTCGTAGTAATCCGCGCGGTGCAACTCCGCCAACTCGCCAACGGTGCGATACACGCCGTAAACCAGCACCAGCGCTCCCAGCCCCGCGAACACCCAGCCCATCCATCGCCGCCGCCCTGCTGTCTGTTGTGCCGCAATTGTTTCCGCCGCTCGCTTCGCCCCGCTGGCGAACTTCATTGTCATCCAGTCCACCACCGGATGCAGCATTCGCCGGTACATCCGTATCAGGATCGACTCCCTGCGGATGAAGTTCAGCAGCGAATGGTGCGCGCTCCCGCTGCTTTCCACCTGCTCAAACTTGAATTTATCCGCCCACGTGATTACCGGCCGCCAGATCAGTTGATCCATCAGCACAATCACCGCAACCATCGCCCCCACGCCCCACAGCAACGCCCGCGTGTTCCCATTGCTGGCCGCCGTCTGCAGAAACGATCCGAGCCCCGGCAAGCGAAAATCCTTATCACCCAACACAAACATTTCGCACGCCATCAGGAAGAACCATCCGCCCGCCACCGACATCATCGAGTTCCACACCAGCCCGATGGTCGAGAAGGGCAGATCCAATTCCAGAAACCTCTGCCACCGGCTGAACCGGTAAATAATCGCCGCTTCCCGTAAATCCCGCGGCACCGTTTTCAACGACGAATAAAAACTGAACGCAATGTTCCACACCTGCCCCGTAAAAATCAGGATAATCGATCCCAGTTCCACGCCCAGTTGCCGGCTCGGAAACAGCGCCACCATCGCCAGCATCACCCCGGGCAAGAAACTCAACACGGGTATCGATTGCAGGATGTCCAGCAGCGGAATCAGCACCATCTCGGCCCGCTTCGATTTGGCCGCGATGTAACCGTACGCCAGCGCAAACACCAGGCTCAGCGCGTACGCCACCAGTATCCGCGCCAGCGAATACATCGCATACAGCGGTAGACTTCTCGGATCCTGCGAAATCTCCGCCTCCACCTTTACGGGCCCGAGCCATGACCGCCCGATCGAGTAGAAACCGAAGATCACCGTGAACACGGAAACGAAGACCGCGATGTCAATCAGGAATCCCCACGCCCGGCGGGAACCCGCGGGCCGCGGCGCCTCGGGAGGAAGCGGCGTGTGGTGTTTCGGTAAGGGGGCGGGAGAGGGCACGGGAGGATCAGGCCTCGGTGAGTGTCAATTTGCCGCTGGCCGCGTCGTAATCGAAAAGTTCGGCATAGCGTCCCCATTGGATCGC
>Ga0209039_10001074_pt1 | contig 26354 bp, 29 predicted proteins | sample BogFormECP12_OM1_FD_188238 | JGI IMG/M metagenome (GOLD analysis project Ga0209039, IMG submission 188238) | Bog forest soil microbial communities from Calvert Island, British Columbia, Canada - ECP12_OM1 (SPAdes) (version 2) | ecosystem: Environmental > Aquatic > Freshwater > Wetlands > Bog ... | reverse complement strand
TTGGGGTAAAGTTTTATCCCAAACCCTAAATAGACGAAATTCTGAACACGATTATGGGGATCCGATGAAGAACCCTGATTTGTGCAGCACGCGCGATTTGTGTGAACACAGAAGAGGGCGACACGACATCATCATGTCCATTCTAGCAGCTGCTCAGAAGGGAGAAATAATAACCAAAATTATCGAGAAGTCGAACCTGAATACAGCCCAAGCCGAGGCTTACCTCACCGAACTTGAATCACGGAATTTTCTGTCAAAGCATAGAATGCCAGGGAAAAAGTCAATTTTATGGAAAACGACAAGCAAAGGACTTACTGTTATTGAGGCATGTCAAAAATGCGCGCGCTTGGCTGACAAACCCACTTAGATGCATCCGCGCGCACAGCAACAGAAGATAAACTGCGACAGAAAAAGGCTATTATGAGAGGAAAATCAGCGCGAGCCAGCTGAAGGGGACAGAATAGCGCCCCTCAACATGTAATATCGGCGCGCGCTACTGTGTATGACTTGGGAACTTCGCACCTAGTGACTCATCATATCCACATACTGAACAAAACAAAGTATGTTGGATGATTCACTGAGTCTGGTTGAAATATTTTACTTTTGTCGGCATTACATCTTGGACAAGGATCATCTATAACCCTAGTCATTTTATGACCTCTATTAGACTATATCTCCCTTGCATTCAGCGCTCGCCGAAGACAGATAAAAAGAGGGTTTTGGTATAGGTTTTGGCATAAATTGGAGTCTGTGAACGCTACCTTTTGTTTCCACTCAAGACATGTCTTCCAGTCACCAGTCGGTATACTACTATGATTACGGCAAGCACAATCAGTATATTTATTAGTGGACCTATGCCAGCAAAGAATCCCAGTGCCCATAGTATTACGAGTATAACAACAATCGTCCAGAACAAGTCCATAATCAATCCCCAATCAAGTTTCAATTACTGGTTTTAGGTACGCGTGAAGTTCTGTTTTTGGGATCTTCAAGTTTAGCCCTCTGTTGTTCCAGCTTGCAATTCCACTCTGTAGCGCCGAAGTGTCCAACATGTTTCGCACTCCACCTTTCTTTGCGCCAAGCACAGATTCAGCTGCGCCCTTGGTCAATTCGACTTCAAGATGAGTTACTTTCCAATTTTCTAGATTTATTTCGATTTCTTTGACTTTGCCGATTTTCTCGTCTTCAGCATAAACATCTTTGTCCATAAACTCTTTGCCTTTCATCCTCATTTTTCCCTCCTTTTCAAAAATACGTTATTTTAAACACATGCTTTAAGCTTTTTGGCTTAAGTGCTCCTGATGGAATGCCTAGGAAATGAACCGCGCGCGCTAACACATGCAGATGCAGAAGGTCGAACAAAGGAAAAGTGTGGGTTCTTAGGTTGTGTAGTCTTTTATTTCTGCTTTGGAGGCATTTTCCTTGACTGACGCTATCCCTTTTTGACAACTCTCTTTTGATAAGTAAGCTCCACTTTCCGCTATGATCTCCCCATTTTGAGCTCTAAGTCTGAACCTGAATTTTCCGACTGCATCTTTGAATAGTTCAAAACGTTCTCCTGCCAATTTGACACCTCTCTTCATTCCTGCGGTCTGTGAAACTTCTATTTATGAATTTCTGTCCGTCAATGCTGAAGCGCGCGCTATATATCGGACATGTAGTAACTGTCATGGTGATTGAGGTTCATCACATTGAAGAGGTGATAAAAAAAATGGGAGGATTAGCTGTAATAGTTGGTATAGTAGTATTCCTTTGCGGATTAGCTATAATGGGAGGTTCTGTTTTCTTTACACCACTTAATCATCTTATTGGCCTATATGGCGGCATGACGGTTGGAGGAATAATAGCTGTAATTGGAGTACTAATAGCAATATTTGGATAATAGTTATCATGCAAGAACCAAGTGCTATTAGTGAATTCTGAGTGCGTACGCTCTTCTTTCTTTTAGTTTAGTATGGGGTGAAAAGGTGGTGATGATAGAATGAATAACGGAAGGAAATTAGTCATTGTAGCCTTGGTATTATTCCTATGCAGTTTTATCAGCGAAATTCTGGCTGTATATCCTGTTCTCTGCAATACTCTTTTCAATGCTAATCTCCCTACTCTGCTTGACTCCACTTACGCTATGCCTCTCTCTGAAATAGGAATAGTATTAGTCTTTGTGGCTCTAATTCTTGCCATAGTAGGAGTAGCTTTAAGCTAAAATGGAATAAAGCAATAAAATAAAACGCGCGCGCCTTAGGCATGAATGCTAATGACTTGCATATCGTATGAAACATGAAAGAACAAAGCTTACCACGTTTTGACACTCTTTCGACAATACCACGTAATTAGGCATTTTTAGCGCCCGCCTTTAGCTTTCTGTTTCTTACCGCCCTTCGTACATTTAGAGTCACTGTCCTTTCTGTTAGTGCCTTTGTCACTGTGAAGTGAACTACATCACTCGTGGTAGGATCAGCTTCGACATTTGCAACTGCAGTATAATCTCCTTCAACAATGAATTCCTGAACAACAGAATAGGTATTGTCCTTTAAAGTTGCAGCTGCAACATGCATTGTATCTCCACTAGGAAGAGTCACTGTAATGGTAACGACTCCACCTTCCTTCTTTTGGTTAGTAACAGCTCCGACAAAAGTTATTTTTGTCATAATTTTTCGCCATTGGCACGCGCTGCGCGCGTTTTACTCGCATGTACTGTTCCCTTGTTATCATTCCATTTGGTTCCGCTCGACCTCGTAGTAACATTCGCCATTTCTCTCTTGAATATCTGGCAAACGTTCTCGGCGCCGACTATCTCCTCCTTTCCAAGGTCCCATTCAGAAGGATGCAATATGAAGGGCTTCGACTGGGTGCCACCCAAGCCTCCGTGGCTACCAATTAGTTCCTCAAATGCCGCCACCTCATCTTTTTCCGTGTCATACATGCTTATGAGAAGGATATCAGGGACGAAGTTGAAGCTGTCCAGCCTGCGCAGGTGCGCAGCAGCCCGCTTCCCGAAATTGGCCAACGGATTCTGACCTTCGACCTTATCGTCCGCGAGGCAATATTTGCCTTTCGCCCCTATGACGACAGGCCCCTGCTCCTTTGAGCGGATCATGGCGAAACTGATGCCTTCATGCTGCGACAACCCCTTCACCATCTCAGGATATGTTTCATTGATATCCTCCAAGTTCACACGGTCCGCCCATTGTGTGAAGTATATCAGACCTACGTTTCCCGAGGCCAGCACGATTGCATCAATCTTTTTGTCCTCTTTTTTCTTCGACTTCCGGGTCACTCTTTTTCTTACGTTCTGCAGAGGCATCGTCACCATCTGTCCGAAGTGGTCCTGGTTAGAGTCAAGCTCGAAGTACGTCCTGTGTCCCTCAGGCAGAAGCTTCTGTACAAGATCTGCCAAGGTGTAACCGTAACGTTGCTTGAACGTGGCGCCGTTGGTTTGACCGTGGTCTGAAAGGACGCAGAGATAGTAGGGGCGTTGGGCATATGCCTTTGCCGCCTCGATTCTCCTTATGCACCTGTCCAGCTTTCTCAAAACGTAAAAAGCCTCATCATCCGAGATGCCGCAGTGATGCGCCACCTCATCGTACCCCATGAACGTAGTATAAACGACATCCTTGTCACCCGCGATAATGTCGCCTATGACCGCGTAAGTGCTCAACTCGCGCAGGAAGACATCCGCTATCACCCTTGTGAAGTAATAAACGAATCCGCGGTGACGCAGTCTGGGTAGCGTATTCTTTCGCCCCTGCCTGTACCTGGACCGGGCCTCCCGCACCATCTCCCAGAGGGTGTACGCAACCGTGTGGACAAGATTGTAGGAGACCGCGTAGAAAGTATTCCACGATTGGCTGTACCACTCCCTTATCTTGCTGAATTTACTGTAGACGAAGATGTTGTCCTTGGCATTGCCTGAATAAAGATTGGCTATAGCGCTTCCGTTGGTCACAAGCAAACCGTTCCCGTCCGAGATGCGTGCCTCGATCTCCTGGGCATCGCCCATGCCGACGGTCGATATGACCTTGTTGCCTTTCGCTTTTTCCACCCATCGGAAGGCAGGGATGTCTTTGTTGTTTCCGTGCAATATGCCCGCTTGGCTTGCGCCGGTCTGGGATGAAAAGTCCGTTTCCCACCCTTTTATCTTGTGCGTTCCGCTGCTGACCCACCCTGCCAGGGTTGGCATCGTCCCCTTCTCTATTGCTTTGCGGAGAATTGTCTCAGCCAACCCGTCGATCTCCAGAAAGATGAAGCCTGGTTTGTCCTTGTCCTCTGTTGCCTTTTTTGCGCGCTCCTTCATCTTTTTGACCGCCGAACGGTAGAATGATGCATCGTCGTCGATTGTGAGTATTCCCGAGACCACGGTATTGATTAGCGCTATGTTAAAGGAGAGCAAAAGTAGCCCCCAGACAGACGCCTCGATTTCCGAAGTGAAGAAAGCCAGCAACCAGAGCATTATGCCGTTCAATAGTAGCGCACTCAAGCCGAACGTTATCACAGAGCGCGCGAGCGCTAGCCTCGATAAGAGGGGCCAGAGCATTGCATTAATTAACCCAAGCCCGGCGGTCGCGATCAGCGCGGCGACAAGATTACGGGCATAAAATCCAGTCAGAACGCCCGTAAGGAAGATACCTATAGATGTTAAAAACCATACAACAAGTGCGCGTGCGAAATTATCTTTTGTCATGCTTTCTTCTCTTTAGATTGCAGATCAATGACCGTTATCTCGGGCGCGCAGTTGATGCGTATCCAGAACGCGTTTGTGCCCAAGCCTCGATTGGTATACTGGATCATTTCCCCCACCTGATACTTTCCGAGGGGATATTTCCAGAAACCGTCACCCCGGAAGGGGGTTCCAAGCTTGGGTATCACAAACTGGCCTCCATGGGAATGGCCTGAGAGCTGGAGGCTGAACCTCTTCGTTTCTGCGCTGATGTCGGCGAAGTCTGGCTCGTGGGCCAGCAGAATTGCCGGTCCGTTGGACGGCAGCTTCTGCAGTACCTTGTTCAGCTGGTTCTTCTTCACAGTGGTGCTGTCGATCCCTGCAATATGCAGCGCGGCTCCTTCTCTGGTCACCGTGTAGACGTCGTTGTTTAGCTCCATTATTTTGCTTTCGTTCAGTATCGAGCGGATTCTCTTCGCTCCAAGCCAATAATCGTGGTTGCCTAGCACTGCCACCGTTCCGTCTCTCGCACGTATTCCCTTGAGCACGGAGATGAGATCCTCGACATTCTTCCCGGAGTAGGATACAAAATCCCCTGTGATCGCAACGATGTCCGGCTTTTGTTGGTTGATCAAGCCAACGACGCCTTTCAAGCGATCTGCAGAGATCCATTGCCCGTAATGGATATCGCTGATCTGCACTATTCGGTAGCCTTGGAAGAGGGTCGGAAGCCCTTGGATATCGATTTTAACTTTCACGACATCGAAATCGCCCGGGTTAAACCTCTGTCCCACCAACTTAGAAGATCTCGACATTATCCTTTGCAAGCCTCTTCGGAGGCGAAAAGTCAAATCCTCTCTAGCATCTTCTACAGGCTTTCGCTTTCTCACTAACCAAAATCCCTCTGATAAATCGCCTAAGGTCAACTTTGCTCATAATGAGCACAGTTGATCAATATATCCTATTTGTCCCTGTCCTGCTCCATGGTGCTAAAGAAGCTCAACGACAAGAACCGCGCGCGTTAGTCTTAGTCTTCAGTTTTGGTCTCTGCCCTAGTAGCGCACGCTCGGTAGTTATTGTTAATCAGAAAAAAATTGGAAATCTAAGTCGACTTGGTGATTGCTATTTTTTCTTTGCATAGATGGATTCTGTCTTGCAGCCTATTCTTCTTCCTTCATGGATTAGATACGCGTATATGGTGTAATACCCTGTTTCCTTTGGTGTAAACTCTGCGGAGTAGCGGGCTTCTTCTCCAACGGAGAGTTCCTTTATGTTCATTTTGGCCTGTTCTTCGAGCTTTCCTGAGGGGGTTTCCACCCAGAATTCCAGTTTGAGTTCTTCACTTTTTTGCAAGCCCTTGATAGTTGCTTCGGCTTCGAGGGCCTTTCCAATTGCTGCGTACGGGTTTGAAAGCACTAGTAAGCGTTCGATTTCTGCTTTTTCCTCGCTCACACGGATATGCGTCCAACCAGATTCCCACCAGAAGAAGCCTCCACCAAACTTATGTCCAGTGATAGTGGCGTACACATCAGCTGATCCGTATGCATTAACCCTGAAAACCAATTCTTTCTCTTCATTTGGCTTGAGCTCTATGAGGTAGTGTCCTTGATTTACATAGGGAAGAGAAAGATAGAAAGTGTCTAGAGAGTGCAATTGCACATCAAGTTTCTTAAGAGTCTCCTTCCCTGTGTTTTTCAGTTTCAATGTTAACCATTGTATTCCTTTTTCTATCTCCGTAGGATCGAATTCATACTCAATAGGGTGCTTATATCTCAACACTTTTTTCACCTCCCTTCATCTTGCGCGGCGCTCTAGACCTTAGTCGCACGACGCACGCTAACCTAAACAAAATTACCGCGCACCTTTCTTATTCTTTTTTCTCGATTCTTTTCTTTATTCCCTTCCCAAAGTCTTCTACTGCTTTAGCACCTTTCTTGAGGCCTCCCCCGACTGCTTCACCAGTTCTCTCAGCAGCCCCTTCAACTTTTTTCTTCTTATCCGGCATTCATATCACCTCTATTTCCAAGTTAATATTTGCGTATATTTAAGCGTAGGTAGCGCGAATTTCTTCATGAATATATTCATAAACAATCGTAGTTTGTCCCTTTCCTTTCACTCATTTTTGAGCCCTTCGTTTGGCTTCTCTTGCTGTGAAGGCTTGAGACTCTTCCCATATTCTTCTTCTTAGTCTGCCTTATAGCAAGTGAAGAAGTACTCTGAGGACAACGATCAAAACTATTACTAGCACTACCACGACAATAGCAGAGACTAGCCATCCGGCGATACTACCCGCACGTCCACGATGCATTTGCATTTGTTCAATCACCTCTTAGGATTTAGGACTTTCTTGACACATATAAACTCGATTATCACGGAAGACCATGGATAGTCTAGCTCTTTCGTTCATATTTCTCCTTCAGCTTGCCGATAGATGCCGATTCTACGATGTTATTTAAGGGGAAAGGCAGATTTGGATAATTAGTAGTTTGCTGTCAAAGTAAAGTCAGGGGCGACTTGCATGCGTGAGTTTGTCTTGTATTCGCGTTTAGGAAGAACAGATGCTAAGTTCGTGAATCTGCATGATGCCGGCAGATTGGATGTGGTGTATGAATGCATCGTTGCGAGCATGTTTCTTTCACATGGGATTCGTAAGGACGCTGTTTTCCACGCTGCCTTAAGCGGACCACCTTCTCCGCCCGTGCATTTGAAGATTGACGGGGAAACGCTTCATGATGTTCGCACAGACGAGAAGACATGGGAGGAAATATTCAGGAAAACATTGGCGGGGCAGACTCACCCGGGAGTGACTTCCTGCAAAAAGAGTTTCGAAGCTTTACTTCGCGAGAGAGTTGAGGCTTCTCAAAAAGGCATTTACGTTCTTGAGGAGAAAGGAAGGAATATTTCCGAGGTAAAACTGGAAAGAAATGTCATGTTCATCCTAGGCGACCATATTGGCCTTCCAAGAACCGTTGAGAATTTCGCGCTGCGATTCGCCGAGAAAGTTAGTCTTGGAAGAAAGCCTTACCTGGCGGCTTCATGTATCACAATTCTGAACTACCTGATGGATTCGACCGCCGATTGAATATAGATTTTTGTCGGAATGAACCTTCCTGTGCGTTGGGCACTTTGTTTTCAAACCAATGCTTTTAAGCAACATAGTAGGAAATTACTGTACATTAGATGTGACCAACATGGAAGAGGCTTTCGTGTTAATCCGTGTCCAGCAGGACGTCTCAAGCCCGGATCCTGAATTCATGAACTCTGTCAAACAGAAACTTGCAAAGCTTCAAGGAGTGAGAAAGGTGAAGGGTGTTTTTGGAATCTACGACTTCGTAGCAGAAGTGGAAACGAAATCAGTCGAGGAATTGGGCGTCCTCGTGACCAAGAACATGAAGAACGTCAAAGGCGTGGTTCAAACAGATACGATGGTTGTAGGTTTCTAGAAACAGCGTTTTCCACTGAAACCACCGCTCAAGCGGCCTACAGAAGGACACAGAAACAACCTGAGAAAAGAAGAATAGACTTCTGGAAACTGCAACGTGAGCACCGAACCCTTTTTTTGTGTGCAAGAGATTTGTGAAGCAGATTTGCCTAGATTGTTGGCGGCATAGCCTTTTCAGCAAGAAGTAACGCCAATTAGTCATTCAAGCCCGTTTCCGCAGGTCTTATTGGCGTGTAATCTTTATTCAGGTTTAACAAGCTTTTAATCCTGTTTCCTCATCGTTTTAAGAAAAGAGGCAATCGAATATGGCTGAACATAAGCATAGACGTGGGTCAGATGGAGTTTCTGAGTTGGATGAGGACGTGGGCGTTCTTCTTGAACCGGCACAAATTGAGATAGGCTCAGGATATACGCTGGCTGTCCGTTATGATGAGAATGATAGACCCGTCGTTGACGTCAAGACATACGGAAGAGTTGACCTCGAACTCCTGCGAAAGGAAATTGAAGGAGCTTTTCCAAACGCACGAATTCGACGGAATGAACAGTCGCAAACAGTTGTAGTGGCTGCAAAGAACAGAAAAAGAATCACTGCAACAAAGAAGAAAGGTCGCTAGGCTTTCGCCCGAGAATCTGATTTGCGGAGTGAGAGCGAAATAGAAGCGACGCCTCATAAATATATACTTTCTTTGAAACCTATCAGAAACAACGTGGAGACAACGCTCCACAGAACGTAACAGTTCCCTCATGATAACAACGTGAATTCCCTCAATCGACTTCCAAACGACTCTATTTCCAGTGAACAACAAGACGAAACCATGAATACCATGATGATTGTTGCGTGCCCTAAAAGAGTGTGAAGTTGAGGTGAAATCTCCCCAGCACTCAGGGCAAATTCATCAATGGAAATAGCGGTGTTAGGCAAGATAGCGAAGGGGATGACTGGCCTGTGCACTCAAAAAGCTTTCAGCAATTCAAGTCTTAAAATGTTCATATCCTCTTGGCTCAATCGTATGTTTCGTGCCTCCGCTCTCCCTCACTACCCTTTTTCCACGTGTTACTTTTCCTATTTGCAGAAGCTGTCCACCTATTCTGGCGACGGCCTTTTCTGCCGCAGCCCATGCGTCAGGCTTGATGGTTAGCAAGATTTCGTATTCTTCTCCACCGTAGAAGACCAGTTCTGCCAGATCTATCTTGGTGCGCTCAGCGAATATCTTTGCTTCCGAAGCTGCAGGCAACCTGTCTATCATTAATCCTACATTGCTTGCCCTAGCAATTTCATGCAGGCTCCAAGCCAAACCGTCGCTCGAATCAATCGCTGCACTCACTGCTTTGGAATGGCTTAGCGCCAACCCTTCTTTCAGCCGTGCATGTGGAAGCAACACTGATTTAGCCAAGACGTCTCGAACTTTTTCTGGAACATCCAATTTGCTTAACAAGACTCGCAGGCCAGCAGCAGTGTTGCCAAATGGACCCGTTACAGCCAGGAAGTCTCCAGGTTTTGCACCACTTCGCAACATCAAGCGATTTCTTCGTGCAGTTCCAAAGAGTGACACGCTGATGACAAGATCAGATGCTTCTCCAGTGTCGCCTCCTATCACGTAAGCGCCGTATTCGCGCGCACCAGCGTTCAATCCCTCCGCAAGCTCCACCACATCCTTCGCCGCCATTCCTTTGGGCAGTCCGAGGGAAACAAGCATTGCCATTGGTTTCACCCCCTTTGCAGCAAAATCACTGATGTTCATGACCACGGCTTTTCTAGCGGCCTGCCAAAAAGTCATACCAGGAGGAACATCAGTCTTCGACACCAACATGTCTGCCTTCAGAACAGCAAGACAACCCCTTCCAATAGACAGTGCGGAAACATCGTCTCCAAAAGATACAGCCAAGTTTGGCATCAAATCAAGGTGACCCTGGATCATTTCTATTATCTTTCGTTCCCCGATGGTCCCCGCAGTTTTCAACAATGATTTCTTGTTTCCTCGTGTTCGAACCATATGTAATGTCATCTCATAAACCAAATGATATCTGGAAACCTCACAAATCAATGTGAATATGAACTTCTGCGGGTAAAAGCATTACTTCGACTGAACTGTCTATCACCAATTAATGACCAATAGCAAGAGACTTCAGTGCAATCACGCAAACATTGCTTTCTCCGAACATCTTAAAAATAAGCATGTTCTTGATAGTCTCGGCACTTGCCTCGGTGGCTCAGCTCGGTAGAGCGGCTGCCTCGTAAGCAGCAGGCCCCGGGTTCAAATCCCGGCCGAGGCTCTTACTATCTGTTCATTGAAGCAATGATTTTGATTTTAGACAATCACTCGCGATTCACAAGCTTACTGTTCGTTATGTCGGTGTGCGCTGAGCGTTCTGGTAGAAGAGGCATTGGAATCAGGGGACAATGGACTTCATGGCGAAACCAATCATGCCATGAAGGATTCTTGAAGCTTAGTCCAAGTATTGTTGAACATTGCTTGGATTCTGATTTCGGATTCATAAGACGTTAATCGCTGAGACCTTCAAAATTCTATTATCTCTTGTCTTGGTGTGCGTGGATGCTCGAATCCACAGTTGAGCTTCAAGCTGAAGCAACGATAGGTCTAGATCATAGAGTGAAACCTATCAAGGTTCTACATGTTGACGACGATGCTGACGTCCTCAAGTTAACGAAGCTTGTGCTTGAAGAAGAAGGATCGTTTGCGGTCGAGACTGCATCATCCGTCGAAGAAGCCTTCCAAAAGATGAAGAACGAGAACTTTGATGTAATAGTCTCTGACTACATGATGCCCCAGAAGGATGGCTTGGCTTTCCTGAAAGAACTCAGGGAAAAAGGCAAAAATGTTCCATTCATAATTTTCACTGGAAAAGGCCGAGAAGAAATAGCAAAAGAAGCATTAAACTTGGGTGCGGACCAGTATCTTAGCAAAACTGGATATCCAGAGATAGTCTACTGCGAGCTGTCCCACAGCCTGATAAAGGCAGTCAGAGCCCGAGAAGCAGAGGAAACTCTACGTGATAGCGAAGAGAAATTCCGAGCAATAAGTGAATCCGCAGGAGCTGCGACGATCTCAATCGACAACCGGGGAAGGATAGTGTTCTGGAATCAAGTGGCAGAGAAAATCTTCGGATATTCCGCAAAAGAAATGATGGGCAAATCAATCACTCTTGCTGTGCCCGAAAGATTCAGGGAAAACCATCAGAAACAGTTCGCTGAATGGGTCTCAGAGAGACAGTCACTTCATGGCGAAACTCTCGAAATGATTGGACTCAAGAAAGATGGGAACGAATTCCCTTTCGAAGCATCTTTCTCCAATTGGAGAATGAAAGGCGAGAATTACATGACAGTCGTTGCACGCGACATCACAAAACAGAGAGAAGCCTGGGAGGCCCTCAAGCACGCGGAAGAGGAAGCAAAAAACACGCTCTCCCTGCTTCGTGCCACACTTGAGTCCACGGCAGACGGAATTCTAGTAGTTGATATTCAAGGAAAGATAGCAACTTTCAATCGTCAATTCACAAAATTGTGGCGCATTCCAGATGACGTAATGGCGACTCGAAACGATAGTCAAGCATTGGCCTTCGTCCTAAATCAGCTCAAAGAGCCTGATAAGTTCCTAGCCAGGGTCAAGGAGCTCTACAGTCAGCCTGAGGCAGAAAGCAACGATTTCTTGGAGTTCCTAGACGGGAGAGTTTTTGAACGGTATTCGCGTCCACAGAGGATAGGCGGGACAGTCGCCGGACGGGTTTGGAGTTTTCGAGACATCACAGAAGACAAGATCGTTGAGAAAGAAGTCTGCGAGAATAAACAGAAATTCGAAGGGCTTTTCACAGGAAACCCGGAGGCAGCTGTCTATTTGTCCTCAGACTTCCACATATTGGACATGAATCCGCGCTTCTTCGAACTTTTTGGCTATCCCCTCGAGGAAGTCAAAGGCAAACACATCAATGACGTGATTATTCCTGACGGAAGGCTAGACGAGGGGAAGATGCTGGATGGAAAAGCTGCAAAAGGGTACGTATACTTCGACACTGTAAGGAAGAGAAAAGATGGGTCACTCATACCTGTTTCGGTCTCAGCTGCACCCATAATCGTTGAAGGAAAACTCGTCGGACACGTCGCTATGTACAAAGATATTTCAGAGTTGAAAGGAACCGAAGCAGCAATGAAAGAAATGATGCAAAAACTTGCAACGATAAATGAGAAACTGACCGTAGTGGGCAGCTTGACCAGGCATGACGTGCGGAACAAACTTTCTGTTGTTACAGGAAACGTTTTCCTAACCAAGAAAAGACTCAAAGATAACCCCGAAGTCACAGAATACTTGCAGGACATCAGCACTGCCTGCCAACAAATACTTGAAATATTTGATTTTGCACGCAACTATGAGCTGCTGGGTGACGAAGAACTCAAAAACGTTGATCTAGCTGAGATAGTTCAAAAAGCCGTCTCATTGTTCCCGAACATGAAAGGCGTCAACGTATCAAATGAATGTCAAGGTCTCGAGGTCCTAGCAGATTCGCTGTTGGTACGACTATTCTACAACCTCATCGACAACTCACTGAAGTATGGCGAAAAAATCACGCATATCAGAGTGTTCTATGAAAGATCTGAAAACGGAACGATAAATCTGATCTTCCAGGATGACGGCAATGGCATAGCAGCCACTGAAAAACCAAACCTGTTCAAAGAAGGACATGGAAGAGGCACAGGCTACGGACTATACCTCATAAAGAAAATGATGGAGGTCTACGGATGGACGATCCGGGAGACAGGCGAGCCTGGAAAAGGAGCCCGATTTGTAATGACTATCCCCCCCACGAACCAGAAAGGAACGGACAATTACCGTATAAACTGAGGCTGCGAAAGAAAACAAAGGGCTGAACAAAACCAAGATCAGCCTACGTCTGACCGATTCTCGCCTGTGACAAGCAAAATGGGCTTAACCTACGCTAGCAGACCCAAGATATGTACAGAAAGGTTCATGTGTATTCTTGTTGTGCATGCAAACAGTAATATTTATTAAATATTAAGACTAAAGATAATTATCAGACAACACTTTAGAGGGGGACTAGTCTTGTCACCGTTTCACATTCACGACCACTCCGAAAAGCTAAGGTGCCCCTACGACGGATGCGGGAAAAAGTTTGAAAGACCCACAATTCTGACCGACTCCTCCACAATGCCAAGACAGACTTTTTACGCCTGCCCCCACTGCATGTCGAAAATCGACATCAAAACTGAAAACCTAAAAGTCGTAAGCATCAAGGCAATGGAGTACAATAAGGTCTTTGATTCCCCGGCAAAATGTGCCCACTACTCAAGCTTCTTAAACGCAATGTCATATGAAATGGCTATACCCGACGACTGTCTCGTTTGCCCCAAAATTCTGCAATGCGGCATCAAGAAACAGTGGAACAACAGACACTGAAATCAAACACAAAAAAGACTCCAGAAACCAACAAAGAACTGATCACCCATCCTGAACAATCCATAAATGCTCAATCGCCAAATACTCATTCGCCAGCTGAAGTAAACCTATCAAACGTGCTCTGTTTTGTTCCACTGCCTCAATGTTTAACTTCTAAGCAGGAGTCGATGAGGCTCCATTCCACTCACATCTTTCCGTGAACACACGTTGCATTTCGACGCCACACATCTTTCAAAGGCCGATTCAAGAACAAGGCACAAGCAAGAATATATTAACTGACCGACAAATAAAGAAAAAGAGAACTACCCTCGACGGAAGTTGAAGCGTATGAGTTGCTCCCTGTGCAATCTGGATTTAACGAAAGAAAAACAATACTACGAAGACAGATCATTTATCGTCCTGAAAACCAAAACTCCAAAGGGACACAAGGAACGCATAATGATAATCTTCAGAAGACATGAACACACCGTGCCCCAGAAAGCCTTTGAGCAAGCATTAGACATACTAACAAAGATCGGAAGAGAAGTCTTCAAATATACACCCAAATTCGTGATCATGGACACTACGTTTGCAACAATAAATGACCACTGGCACCTAGTCGCGACCGACCTTGACCCTAAAAGTGAGGATTTCAAGCAGATTCTGGCCACAAGATGGATCAAAGTAATAGATAACTCGACGATAGATGAAAGTGAAATCTAAAAGTCACATCTCAGTTGTTCAGCTCCGGCCGAATCAAAACTCGCTGACGACGAAAAATGATTAGAGAAATCGCTTCTTCTGCTGCCGTTTGCAGAATCCATCATAAAAAGCATTCAAACCGCATTCTTTTGAGGAAAACTGAAGGCATACCTTAAGAGTCATGTCCTCGAAATTGGCTATTTCTTGGTTTGTGATCTGTCCATACCTTCTTGGAAATCAAGGGCGGATTCCTTTCTCGCAGAGAGTAATGAGCAACCAAGTTCTTGCATTCGTCTTTCATGTTCCATACGTTCGTTCTCAAGCCGTTCGAGGACCTCAAAATCTGTTATCTCTGGTTTCAAAACTGCATTCCTACGGTTGATAAATCTCTTAGACTCCCTAGAGTTGCTTGTTGGCATCAACTAAAATTCGGCAGAAACAGTATTTAACACTTCTGAACCGTTAATTGAACAGGCGCTCGTCCTGTTCATCGTGATTGTTGTCGAAGGAATCGAAGTCAAAGCCGAGCCTATCCCCAGGAGGAAGATTCTCTCGATTTGGAAGGAATTGAGCGGCAAACGATTCCCAAAAGTGGCTGCACTTCAGTTAAACAACAACGATTTCGACCGCGTTATGAAACTCAACAAGTGCGCTGAAAATGAAAGAATAGAGATGAAAGAATGGGGAAGAGTACTCTCAACCAAAGGGACGGATGCTTGTGTTTTCAAAACCAACGAGTACGTAGATATGGATTATGTCATATTAGTCAGAGAAAACCCCTACCACAAACTCGACGAAATCTTGAAACACGAACTGACCCACATATCGAGGGGAGATCTGTGATATCGAGGTCATGTCATCCCCCTCCAGAATTTTGACTTCAAGCTGCCTTCGCGCAGTTCATCATCCTCTCCATAACCTAACAAGAAAAAACCGGCCAAGAAATATTGAAAGACTTCTCAGCCGAACCATCACCAAAAACAGCTGGCTCAACTTTAATCCGGAAGACGCAGCCTTCCAAGCTCCTTCAGAGGCAACGATTCACACCTCTCCCAGACAATTCACGCCTTCCCACGCCTTGCCACGCCGAATCCAATCGTGGACAAACCAAAAATCAAAGCTTGCCGCTGAAAAGAAAACCAAGACACCCTCCCCAAAAAAAACAATCAAAACAAAGCTTCCACACACACAGTCCAAAACAATAAAACACAAGCGACGATCCGAACACAGAATATGGTGGGGCTGCCCGGATTTGAACCGGAGTCTAGAGAGCCCAAGTCTCCAAGCCTAGACCAAGCTAGCCGACAGCCCCTTGATATGAACCCTGAGACAACTACCGTTCATACCGCATCAATCATAAAAACCTTAACTAGATTATCGCGCCGGAACTCATTAATAATCAAAAAGATCATTCTGACTTATGCCTTCCTCCAGAAAGTTTAACGACACCCTCAACAAAAACGTCACTTAATCCACCTAGCCACACAAGAACACCGATACTGCATGAAACACACACCTAACATCAAAAAGCACCCTTCAGAAAGAAAGAACTAGGAAGAAATCAGAAGGAGAGGATGTTGAAAGCTTGCAATGTCTCGCATCAAAGGCTAATCTGTCTAACTCGGAAAGGGAAGGGGGATCTCCACTCCTGCTGTGAGCGCAAATGCTAGGCCCTAACAGGAATTACGGCCTCACTGTCTTGAATGGAAGCCGCAAGGGTTGGTTCACCCAGTTCTCTTATGCGATTTCTGACCGCAGTGCAGACGTTCGTCCGAAGTTTCGCGCCATTTGACGGTGCTATCTTTCCAAGTTTCTCCGCAAGAGTTGTGTCACCAAGAGTCTTCGCGACCCAGTTTCCAAAATCCCCTCTTTGAAGATGGAACACCAGACTTTCTGACTTGATGGTTTCAACCTTATCAAGGAAATCAGAAAGGTTCCTTGCGACATCGCCTGTCGGTTTTCCCATTGCTTCAAAAAAGTAGAAGGCTTCATGTTCTCCGACCGTTCGCATGACCTTTACTGTCTCGGCACTTATTTCGAGATCCCGCCTGCCACTCTCTCTCATGCCACTCGAATGCACATTTCTCTTCATTCTTGATTCACCAGTGGAATATGTCGTAACGTGCATCTTAAGACTTAATAAGTATTTCTAGCACAGTGTAGAACGCCAAAACAAGAGACGTACCCTACATTTCGTCTCACGCATTCACTTAACCGAAACGCAAAAAGACCCAATAAGGCCAGCTCGCGTCTAGCATTCATTTTCCGAAACAGCATGCGCCACCATGCAAAGTCTTGGAAGCTTATTCACGGTCACTCACGCGCGCCACTGATCGGGTATGCTCTAGCCCCTTTCCAACTGGGTGAGGCCTTGATCCCACTCGTTGAACTATATATGCAAATAAGATTACACAGGCAATAACGGTTACAAGAACTGCAAGGGTGGAAACGAAAAAGTTGTTAGTCGGGATGAAAGAAGCTGAAACCACAGCGAGAATGACAGCTAGATAGAAGCTCGCCTTTCTACCAGTAAACGCTTCGATTTCAGCCAAAACTTCCTTTGAATATCTTATGAACAGGAGAGCCGTGAAAGTGAACGCAAGAAAAGCAATCAATACCGTGTAGGTTATTCCTGTCCAGTAGTTGCCTTTCAGCAAGAGGCCAACCTCATCACCTATAAGGCCCCCGCCAGCTCCGTATATCACTGCTGCAAACCTAACGATTCGCTCCTCGCTGTAACTTATGCCCAACCAGCCGCCAATTGCCAACAAGATTATGCCAAACCAGAAATGATGGATGTGAAGGTCACCTCTCTGTAGAACAGCATTCGGATCGATGCTCGTAAACGTTCTCGCAACCGCAAATGAGGCAATGAATGAGATCAAGGCCAGCAATGATAGGCTTGCCCTTGCAGTCTTCTTTTCGTGAGCCATTATGGACCAAATCCACTTTCAACTTGCAATGTGGAAAAGGCAGGGCATTTCACAATATTCGGTGAGTTCAATGCCGCGACAAGACACGTCAGAATCAGAAAGCCTTGAACATTTCCTTCGTAGCGCCACAAATCGGACACTTGTCAGGTGCCTCTCCTTCAACAGTGTACCCGCAGGTGCTGCAAATTTGAATTCGACCTATGGCCGCGTCTTTCCCTTGATCAACAGCTTCCTTGGCCCTGCTGTACAAACTCAAATGGATTTTCTCAGCTTCCAGAGCCCAAGTGAACGTTGTTTCGGCAGCTTTTTCTCCCTGAAACTGAGCGACAGCTCTGTAGGCCGGATACATTTCCTTGATCTCGAAAGTCTCGCCGTCAATACCCGCCTGAAGATCCTCCGAGGTACTCCTAGCCCCGAAAACTGCTGCAGAAACCGTTTGGAAACCTCCTTTGCTCAGTATGTTTCTGAAATGGTTTCCAGCGTGAATCTTTTCAGCAAGTGACACAGCGTTGAATAATCTGGCTACGTTTGCCAATCCATTCCTTTCAGCTCTCTCAGCAAAGATCTTGTATCGCATGTGAGCCTGGCTTTCACCCGCATAAGCGCTTCGAAGATTTGTCTCCGTCATCTCCTTAACCAACTAGAATCACCCTCAAACTTCATCAGTATCTACATGTTCATGCACATATGTCTTTACCCATCGTGGTTCCAGCAATACTGAACAACGACAGTACCAGGCCTACCTATCTTGTGGCATACCGCTTAGAGTTACTTCGAATAGCTGTTCAAAGCCTCTTCGAAAAACTGTTATACTCACTTTCTCTCCAACCTTCCTTTCATGAATCTGCGATAGCAAATCCTCGATGCTTTCGATAATCGCGTCTTCAATTTTCAGAATTATGTCCCCCATGATAATCCCCGCTCGTTGCGCAGGACTCCCATCAGTCACTTTGGTTATCAGGACTCCTCTTTCAAGGGGCATATCATAATAGCGAGAAACCTCCGTTGTCAAGCCCAGACCTATTATCCCTAGCCAAGGTCTCATGGAAATCCCCTCTTGAATCATCTCGCTTGTACATTTTCTTGCCGAGTTTATTGGAATTGCGAAACCGATTCCTTGAGCATAAGGGATTATCGCAGTGTTTATGGCGACAACTTTTCCTTCGATATCGACCAAGGGTCCTCCACTATTTCCAGGATTTATGGCAGCATCGGTCTGAACAAGGTTTTCCAAAAGCCCTTTTTGGGACTCTATCGTCCTGTTTATTGCACTTACGACGCCGGAGGTCACCGAAGGACCACCAGCCAACCCAAAAGGGTTCCCGATGGCATAAACTCTTTGACCCACTCTCAGCTTGTCAGAGTTCCCAAGCTCAGCAGCTATCAAACCTTGCCTCCTGACCCGAATTATGGCAGTGTCGTGCACCGTACACACGCCAACTGTAGCACCTTCTAATATTTCCCCATTCCACAAAGTCACTGCTATCTTATGCGCTCCACCAACGACATGATTGTTAGTCAGAACATAGCCTTTTTGATCAATTATCGTTCCCGACCCCATGCCCTCAACAGGAACAGCTTGGTAGAACATATGCCGAACGAGCTTTAGCGTACTAATGTTCACTACGCTCTTGCTCGCCTTCTCAAGAACGTCAAGCACTGCTTTCTCATCAAACAAAGACACTCAAACAAACCCTCCATCCCTATCGGAACCCGAGTTAATGCAAAACCGGCATTCTCCCAATTTGATCTTTGAGTCTGATTTCGCGCAGAAAACGCACATCAGACTGGACTTTCTTATCAAAATGCATGTTTGACAAAAAAGGTCAAGCAACCTCTCATCGTGATAGGTGCCTTCCAGCAGCACAGCTATCATGCCGTTTATCAAGGGACGAATCTCCTTAACGTCCTCGATATCAACCGTGTGCCCTCTTATTTTCCGCGAGTATTTACTCACCGCAGACTGCGAAATTCCAAGTATTTCCGCCACTTGTTCCTGATTGAAACCTTGCCCATCCATTAGCTGCTTAGTCATCAACGCCTTAATCGTTGGAACTACCGATTTCACTGCAACTTCGCATGGAAGAATCAAGAACATTCACCGTTTGAATTATTCATCTCGGAAAAGTATATAAACATGACGTATGTCATATTAATTATGACGTATGTCATGACGGGCTCAAATAGGTCATGCTCTGTTCTTAGAGCATTTTTAACCCTTTCTCCAAACCTGTCATGACGTACGTTCGAAGGTTTCAAAATGCAAGAAAAGAACGCTTTATCCCTAATAGATAGAAATTCTGGCTACGCAAGTTTTACGAACTTGGTTGAAGAAGCAGAAAGAACATGCAAAACATGTAGACCTTTGACTCCAATAGCCTGCATTGCTGAATGCAAAAACTGGAAGATCAAGAACGAGTTCAAAAAGATGTATCCAAAAGCAAGCGAACCCAATTTTGTGCACAGACTGTTGAACACATTGAAAAACAAGAGACGACTAGAAATCCTTGAAATAATCTCGAATGGGGGGCATTCAATGACACAGGTACAACACGAACTTCAGAATCGAGGTCTTAATCACAGCCAACAAACCATAAGCCAAGAATATATTCAACCATTAATAGAAACTGGGCTCGTGAGTGAACGCCACGATTGGTACACTGCGACCTTGTTCGGGCAAAGAATAAGTGAGTTGGCCCTGGATTTCCGCGATGTCGGAGAGTTACTCTCTCCTCATTCTGAGTGCAATGAAGAGATTGCCTTGAGCATATTGGCGAAAGGGCCAGAAACCCATGAAGAACTTGAGAAGACTATCCCAAAGAAAAATCTAACACGCGTTCTAAGTCGTCTGGAGAAAGCAGAACTGACCAATACGCTCGCTAATAGGGAGTACATGTTCTTTTTCAGAACGAAAAGGGATCCAAATCTCTCTGAATTATCTCCGACAGAGAAAAGAGTCTATGATTCAATACGAAAAGAAGGAATCTCCGCTCAAAAACTCGCAGTGGAAGCAAGAATCTGCATTAGAAAAACCTACAAATACTTACGCAGGCTCAAAGGAAAGAAACTGGTTTTCACCAGAAAGAAACCCCCACTGTACACGATCACTGCCAAAGGAGCAAGAACAGGAAAGTTCCTAGAAGATCTAAGTCACCTTGCCGCCGATGTCCTCACCGCCTCGTCACGTCTCAATGGAGAGTCTCAGGTAACCGAGCAATAATCCCTGACATCAACATAACTCGAAAAAAAGGAAGGCAGCGGGGAAGCCTTTGAGAATTAGGTGACTTTACGATTCTGCTCTCCACTTCTCGGTTGAAGAAGTCTTTGATATTCTGGATTGGTCTGTCCGTATTTTGACTCGATAAGGAAACCGATTCTTTGCCAGTCGTCTGCGATTCTAGGCCAGAGATCGCTTTTGATAAGTGTGGCAACGTAATCCTTCATTGAAGGATTGCGGATTATTGCGCCCTTTCGCCAGTCAACTTCCACGATTCCCGTGCGTCGCATGTAGTGGAGGTTGCGGATGACTTGGTCAAACTCGATTGGATATGCCACGATAGTTTTTAGATCGTCAAGCAGCGAATCTGTTGAAATCTGCACTTCTGGCCTGAGGCACAAGACTGCCACCATGTTCTGAGTCAATCTTACTGTAGGCGTCAGCATCGACGGACCTTTGGCTGGAACCAGAATCTGTTCCAATCGCTGGGCGTATCGCTTATAGAACACTCTTTTCAGAGATTCAACCATCGTGAAGTAAACCGTGACGAAGGCCGCCAAAAACAAAAAGAACTCTAGGGGCAGCGGTATGAACCCGAGTGCTCTGTTCAGGAAGGGCAGGAAAGGCAGCAGAATCGCGATTGAAATAACTGCAAGACTGCTGAACAAGAGAGTCATGCTAGGTTTGCTCTTGAAGAAGGGCGATTTCCTTGTTCTTATTGCAAAAATCACTAGTGTTTGCGTGCATAAAGACTCTACAAACCAAGCTGTTTGAAACAACGGGCCGTTATTCCACGCGTTGAATAGATATAGCATCAAGAAAAACGTGAGAAAATCAAAGAGAGAACTTATGGGTCCGAAATAGATCATGAAATTCCGAATATAGGAAACGTCTAGTCTCTTGGGTTTCTCAATGTATTCCTGATCCACGTTGTCCGTGGGAATGGCTAATTCTGAAATGTCATAAAGTAAGTTATTGAGAAGTATCTGCACGGGAAGCATGGGATATTGGAAGTTCGTTACACTTCCAATGAAGAGAGATGCACCCGCTGCGCTGAACATGTTTCCGAAATTTGAGCTTATTCCCATTAAGACATATTTTACTGTGTTTCCAAAGGTTTTCCTTCCTTCGAGAACACCTGCTTCGAGGACTGTGAGGTCTTTGTGCAGAAGGATTATGTCCGCTGATTCCTTAGCCACGTCTACTGCGTTTTCTACAGATATGCTAACATCAGCAACTCTCATTGAGGGAGCGTCGTTTATTCCGTCTCCCAGAAACCCAACGACATGTCCGTTGCTCTTCAACGCACTGATGATTCTATCTTTCTGAGATGGAGTCACGCGAGAGAAAATGTTAGCTGTTTCGACAACCCTTGCTAGTGCGTCATCGTTCATTTTTGCGATGTCTACTCCGAGCACGACTCCTCTAATCTCAAAACCTAACTGTTCGCAGACTTTTCTTGTGACGAGCTCATTGTCTCCAGTGAGGATTTTTAGTTCTATGTTATTTTTCTTGAACAGTTCAATTGATTCTTTCGCAGTTTCTTTGGGAGGATCTAGGAACGCCACAAAACCAAGGAAGACCATGTCGCTCTCATTGTTGATGGAATAAGTCGTTCTTTCTTCCTTGACTTTCTTGTAAGCGACTGCCAGAACCCTATAGCCTTCAGCGCTCAAATCGTAATATTTCTGTTCGATCTTCCTTTCTGTTTCGGCACCCAAATCGTATATTTTTTCCGAAAGTTCATAGTAAGTGCAGACTTTGAATATCTCCTCTGGCGCCCCTTTTGTGATGAAAAATCTTTCTCTCTCTTTATCAACGACGACCGAGACTCGCCTTCTCACGAAGTCAAAAGGAACTTCATCGATCTTTTCGTAACCTTCAGAAGGGACTTCTTCATGCTCAAGGATCGCCTTGTCTAATGGATTCTTGAGCCCTGTCTCGTGATAACTGTTCAAGTAGCTGTACAATAAGACTTTCGCGTCATCCTTTTCTTCCAGGTCAACATGTAACATAAGCTTGACCTTGTTTTCCGTCAGGGTTCCAGTCTTGTCTGTGCACAGGACGTCCATGTTTCCGAAGTTTTGGATTGATGCCAAGTCTTTCACTATAACACCCTGTTTCGACATTGCCAAAGCACCCTTCGAGAGGTTCACCGAAAGAATAACAGGCAGAAGTTCAGGTGTCAAACCCACGGCAAGCGACACTGCAAACAACAATGCTGTCAGAACATCCTTTGTCGTGTAAGCTTTAACGAAAAGTACGAAAACGACAAGTAGGAACGTCACCTGCATAATCAAGTATCCAAAGCGTCTTAATCCTCTTTCGAACTCGGTTTCAGGCCTCTTCTCAACAAGTTTCTTAACGATTTTCCCATAATCCGTCAAGCTGCCTGTCCTAATTACAACGGCTGTGGCAGAACCGCTCACAACCGAAGTCCCCATGAAGAGATAATTGGTCCATTCATTGATGCTGCACGCTTGTTGTGCGCTCAAGTCTGTAGGCGATTTCTCAATCGGAAACGATTCACCCGTCAAGGCTGACTGGTCAACGAAAAAGTCTTTAGCAGCCACTAATCTTGCATCGGCGGGAATAATATCTCCAGCTGAAAGATTCACTATGTCTCCCGGGACTATCTCCGAAAGTTTGATTTCCTTCTTGACGTTGTCTCTAATAGTTGTCGCAGTGGTTGCTACTCTCTCTTTAAGAGCATCTGCCGCCATCTCAGCCTTGGATTCTTGGAAGAACATAAGGACGACGCCAAGCGTTACTATTATCAGAATTATCGTTGCCTCTACCCAATCGCCCAAAACACCGGTGAGTATGCCAGCAAACAACAGTATAAGCATCAGGGGATTCTTGAAACTCGATAGAAACTTTACAACAGCAGTAGTCCGTTTTTTCTTCGCAACTTCATTGAAACCGTAAATCTTCAGATTCTCCAACGCTTGCTCCGAAGTGAGGCCTTGGCTGGAAGTTTTCAACCTTGCAAGAACTTCATCGATGGATACGCATAAGAAATCTTCAGGACTTGCCGTTTGTACCCAACCTGTTTGCGCTTGCAAGTCCTTGCGTTCGCTTGAATCAGGGTTCGCCATCTTCTCTTTAACTCCCAAAACTCTAGCTACGTGAAGGCTGGGCTTTCTTTTTAATCAGAGAAGCTGGTGGACATCCATGTCTTATAATCGTTTCGACTCGAAGCCAAGCCTCTTGGGCGTTGGTTTGCCAAAAGAAATCTCTTCGAAAGCGCAAAAGATATTGAATATCTTAATCAGGACTTGATTTATGAAATTTCCAATATTCTAACTGTTTAGCGCGCGCCAGACGATATTATGATCTCTTTAGACGAAGGATTTGGGAGCATGCTCAACCTGAACATGGCTGAGCTCAATGATTTCTGAACTTCCTAAATCAATCGAGCTTCTTTGGAAAGGAATCATCCCCTTCGCGAAATACAACTTGAATGGCTTGAAAGTCAATCAGGATCACATTAATTCACAGTTGCACAAGGACCTAATGCATAGCTGACCTGCTTCCCATCATCAGCTACGATAAAGCGTCAGAAATAGCAAAGAGGGCAAGTGGCACTGGCAAGACTGCAAAGTTACGATACAAGAAATGAAGATCAGAAAAGAGGAAATCTGGACGAGCTACTCGATCCGAGCACGATGTTCTGAAGAACCGATACGAATAGTTTTCTTTGTAGATAGCATGAAAAATGGAAAGGCTGCGGAAAGCTTTTTTTCTGTGTTTTAGCCTCCGGGAGCACCATGGAAAGGCACGTCCTTCCAGAGCATGTCCCACCAGTCCGCTTCGGTTATGGTTTCTCCTTTAACAAGTATCTCCAACACATTTTTCAGAAGCACGTGGTGTCTTTTCTCATCCGCCAAAATCGCTTCAAGGAGAAGCTTCACCTTTCTGTCTTTCACATTTGGAAGTTCCTTACCGATTTTCAGAATGAGTTCAGCTTCCAACTGTATGTGTTTTTCGACCAAATCTTTCTGATTATCCAGATTTTCTTGCGTCAGCGCCTTGGAGACTGTCGTCAAGAGCATTACTGCGGAAGCGTACATTTCCGAATGCTTCACTGAGTCCAGTGATATGCCCTTAAGCACACCCTTAACCGTTGGACTTCCGATGTCCGGAAGGGATTTGTTTAATGATTCTACTATTTTGTTTTCGATCTTGATCTGATCTTTAAGAAATCGCACAAGGTCATCTTTTGAACTGATGGTCTTTCCTCCTCTTCTCTGAGAACATGTTATGCTGTGTGAATAAGTCTTTCGGCGATTCTTTTTCCAAGTGCCTTACATTTCTCCAGCCCAGCTTGATCTGGCTCGAACCGAATTGGAAGAGGCGGCTCCGTGACTTCCATTTCGAATTTGTTCTTCATAATTTCGATAATCAATTTCGGAGCTTCGCCGCTCCAGCCGAATGAGCCAAAAGCCCCTCCAATCTTGTTTTTCAGAGAAATGTTCTTAACTGCAACTTCCTCGAAGAGACTCTTGAAACTCACGGGCATGTCGTGGTGATAAGTCGCAGTGCCTACTAATATCGCATCAAAACCAGCGAGCTCTTCCGGGGAAACATAATAGCTTAGCTCGACTTGCATGCCCTGAACAGATCTTGCACCATCAGCCACTGCCTGGGCCATTTTTTCAGTATTCCCAGTGCGACTGTAATAGAGGATCAAGATTTTTAACATGAACTGCACCTAATATCAAGTTGATTGAGACCAGAAATAAGAGCGTTTTCCTTAGCTCTTGGCACGTCCATGCATCCTAAGTCCACAATCATTCTTCTATTTATGCCATGCATAACTACGCTTATGTGCTCGTGCTTTTTGAAGAATTTTCAATTAGATTGATCGTAAGAGAAACTGAACATGGATTTCCTGCCCCGCGTCTCCTCTTTTAGCATTATTGCGTTAGCCGAGCTGAGAGACAAGACCGTGACAACAGGGATGTACCTAAGCGCAGATCAAAAAGGCAGAAGCAGCGTTCTTGGGAGCCAGAGCATCTGGTCAGCGTGCCAGCTGCTGCCGCTACACAGTAACAATCATTTAAATAGCTCTATGCGGTCTCCTGAAATAAATAAAGGTGGAAAAATGGATCATACAGCTGTTCACTTCGAAATTCCGGCAAATGACACTGAGAAACTGAAGAAATTTTATTCGGGAGTCTTCGGATGGAAAATCGAAAAAGGCAGTGAAGATATGGCTGGACCCATGGAATATTGGCTTCTTGGCACGGTACCGACGGACAAGCAGATGAGACCCCTGCGACCAGGAATCAACGGAGGCTTGTACAAGAAAACCAACAAGCAAATGAAGCCTGTCATTTACATTTCAGTCGAATCCGCTGATGATTACATAGAGAAAATCAAGAAGCTCGGCGGGAAGATAATCGTTCCAAAGCAAGAAGTACCACAAGTGGGTTGGACTGCAATTGCGGAAGACCCCGAAGGAAACCAATTTGCGATAATGCAGCCAATGAATCCTTGACTATCCACTTTTCTTTTTCCTTTTCTCGCTATATTTTCTAATTGCGTATCTCATTTCTGGTTAGTGTGCGTGCTTTGTCATCCCTAACGGTCTCGTTTTGCGTCCTTTGCGTGGATAACCGAAGAATATACTCTTACACTGGTAGAATTTAACGTAGCAATTGAACACCTACTTCTTTCTTGCATTCGAAACACGTCTTCTTGTCAAGTAATCAAGCACTCTGTTAGAATCAGTTAGGTTGCAGTGCTTGGCCAAGTGTTTGAAACCTTCGGTATAACTCTGAACAATTGTCTACTCTTTGTAACCTCTTCCTAGACTCCAAGGAAATTCATAGATTATATTGGAGTTCAGGGATTTGGCATAGAAGCCGGGGATGGGAGTTGAACCCATATGTAGCGGCTCTGCAGGCCGCCGCCTGAACGGTTCGGCCACCCCGGCACGCTACATATCTTTTGGACCCCGATAAATACATTGTCAGCCACCTTCAAGCTT
>Ga0209039_10001073_pt1 | contig 26365 bp, 21 predicted proteins | sample BogFormECP12_OM1_FD_188238 | JGI IMG/M metagenome (GOLD analysis project Ga0209039, IMG submission 188238) | Bog forest soil microbial communities from Calvert Island, British Columbia, Canada - ECP12_OM1 (SPAdes) (version 2) | ecosystem: Environmental > Aquatic > Freshwater > Wetlands > Bog ... | reverse complement strand
TGCGCCCAAGGCAGGTGCGCTACCAGGCTGCGCTACGCCCCGACATGTGAAGGTCTCCTCATTTTAAAACACTTCTGGAACCGCCGCACTCCGCGACGAGAAGATAAATTTCCCAAAACACCCCAACCGTGTCAAAACCGTGCCGAACCCCCATCAGTTGGGCCTTTCCGTGTCAAAATGCCTGCCGCAACGGGTACAACTCGGCGAGACCCTCGATGCCTGGCGCGAAGAGAATGTTTCGGGCCTGGCGCTTATCTTCGTGCACGAGGATTGGCGGCGCATCCTGCTCCGGCTGCTCTCATTCGCCTGCCGGTTCAACTTCTGCAAAGCCTCCCGTTTCATCTGCAGCTTCATCTGTGAGTACTTCTTGAACACCTTGGCGTCTCCCTGCCGGAGCAGTTGGGTCACCCACTCATCCGCCACGCCACCCGCGCTCAGGCGGGTCGCGTACGTGGAGCGGAGATCGTAGATACGGAAATATGGGACCTTCGCCCTTCGCCCCGGACTCGATCCGGAAGGCGGCGCCGCAGATAAAACTCGATGTCGTCGGCCGAGACCTCGGAGAGGGCTCGATCAAAACCGGAACTTTCTACTTTGCTGGAAAGCGGAACTTGGCTGGAAAGCGGAACTTGCTACTTTGCCTTGACAGCGGTTGCAGGGGCCGGGAGCTTACCAGCGCTGATGAACCAGCGGGCGGATCTTCGCGTTGTAAGTAGCCTCGACGGCACTCATCGCGCCTTCGGAGAGCGGCGACAGATCGGAGGCCGCGCAGTTGTCGGCGGCTTGCGGCGGGCGCTTGGCGCCGGGAATGGCGCAGGTGACGGCGTCGAACATCAGGATCCAGCGGAGTGCGAATTGCGCCATGCTCACGCCGGCCGGCACCTGACGGCGGATTTCTTCCACGGCGCGGAGCCCGGTCTCATAATCGACGCCCGAAAAGGTCTCGCCGACGTCGAAGGCTTCGCCGTGACGATTGAAGTTGCGATGATCGTTGGCCGCGAACACGGAAGCGGCCGACATCTTTCCGGTCAGCATGCCGCTCGCCAGCGGAACGCGCGCCAGGATGCCGACCTGTTTTTTCATGGCCCGCTCGAAGAAAAGATCGGCCGGCCGCTGGCGGAAGCAGTTGAAGATGATCTGCACCGTCTGCACGCCGGGGAACTCGAGGGCCTTGAGAGCTTCCTCGACGCGCTCCACGCTGACGCCGTAATAGCGGATCTTGCCGGCCTCCACCAGGCCGTCGAGTATAGCGAAGACTTCGGGCTGGTAATAGACATCGGTGGGCGGGCAGTGGAGTTGCAACAGGTCGAGCGAATCCGTGGCCAGGTTCTTGAGACTGTCCTCGACAAACGCGGTGAGGTTCTGCTGGTTGTAGCCGGCGGCAGTGTGCGGCGACAGGCGGCGGCCGGCCTTGGTGGCGACCACGATTTCTTCCTTGCGCTGCCGTTTGAGTTGGGCGATGAGGCGCTCGCTGTGGCCCATGCCATAGACGTCGGCGGTATCGATGAAGTTGACGCCGCAATCGATGGCCTTGTGGAGCGCGGCGAGCGATTCGGAATCGTCGACAGGTCCCCAGGCGCTGCCGATGGCCCACGCGCCAAAGCTGATCTCGGAAACCTTCCAGGGGGTACGGCCTAGCGATCGATATTTCATGGGCTTTTCCTTGATGCTGCTACAAAATTTTCAACGCGGAAGCGCGGAGACGCGGAGAAAACGAGAGAGAAACAAGCATCTCGATTCCCACAGGTTGTTCGCGAAGCAGGCTGAAAAGAATTTGAAATAACTCTCCGATTCCACAGCTTTTCTCTGCGTCTTCGCGCCTCCGCGTTGAAGTCTTTTTCGTGAGTATTGCTCACGCCACTTGCAAGGTCACCGTGGCCACCGACATCGCCGGCAGCGTGATTTTGACGCCGCCGGTTTCCACAGCCACGCCGTGTTTCTTGATGGTCACGCGGTCCGGATTGTCGAAGCCGTTGAACGCGTTGATGTCGGAATCGTGCAGGATCTGCGCCGTACCACTTTTCGGGGCCGCACCGCGGATGGCGCAATCGACCTCCATGTCGACATCGTGGCGCGGGTTGATGAAGCTGATCACCATGTCAGCACCCTGGCGCGACGCCGAAACCGAAAGCTCGGGCGGCGGAGCTGGTTGCCCGCCGCGACCCCCGCCGCCGCGGCCAAAGCCCTGGGTGGGGAGCGCGCTGCCATCGTACTCCACGCGCAACGCCTGTTTGGAGCGGTGCGGCTTGAACAACAGGAAAGCATAGTAGGTGGTGGTGCGGACGCAGTTCCTGCCTTCCGGGCCGTCGGTGAGAAGGACCGATTGCAGCACGTTGATCAACTGCGCGATGTTGCACATGAACAGCTTGTCGGCTTGGCGGTTGAAAATGTTGAGACCCAGGCCGGCGGCCACGGCGCTACGCATGGAAGACTGCTGCCACAGGAGGCCGCGCGAATTGTCGCGCAGCTGGTCCCAAACGCCCCACTCGTCGAGGATGAGACCGATCTGGCGGTCGGGGTCATAGCCATCGAGCAGCGCGCGCTGGTGGACGAGCGACTGCTCGACGCGCGGGAACAGGTTGAGCTGCGTGTACATGTTCTCAGGCGTGAACTGGGTGGGCTCGTTCGCGCCGCCTTCGTAGTAGTGCATCGAGAAGCCGTTGGGGCGGGGACCGTCGCCGATGCCGTCCATGAAGCCGCGGGTCCAGTTGGCATCATCGCCGTTGGGACCGCAGCCCACCAGGTAGACGGAGTTGCCGGGGCCCTGGTCGCCAACCGCCCGGGCGAAGGTGGCGTAGCGCCGGAATTCGGCGGCGGCGGCCTGCGGCAGGAAGTTGCCGCCGCAGCCCCACAGTTCGTTGCCGATACCCCAATAGCGGACGCGGAAAGGCTCGGGCGATCCATTGGCCGCGCGTTCATCGGAGAGCGCGCTGCCTTTGGGGAAATTGCAGTATTCGATCCAGTCGCGGACTTCCTGCGGCTCGCCGGTGCCCACATTGGCGGCAAGATAGGGTTGGGCGCCAATCAACTTGCAAAAGCCGAGGAACTCGTGCGTGCCGAAGCTGTTATCCTCGACGTATTTTCCCCAGTTGACGTTGACGCGGTGGGGCCGCTTTTCGGCGGGGCCAATGCCTTCACGCCAGTGATAATCGTCGGCGAAGCAGCCGCCCGGCCAGCGCAGCACGGGGACGCCGAGCTCCTTCAGGTAATCGACGGTGGCTTTGCGGAAGCCATCGATATTCTCGATCGGCGATTTCCTGCCGACCCAGATGCCGCCGTAGGTGCACGAACCCAGATGCTCGGCGAAGTGGGAATGAAACTCCGGCCGTACGGTCCCGATTTCATGGTCGGCGTGGACCACCGCTTTCTTGGCGGCGGTGGTGTTTGAGAAAACGGACCGCGGCAGCAAAGCGGCCAAAGAGACGGCCGCGCCGGCGCGCGCGAACTGGCGGCGGGTGAAGTTGAGAGGCATGCAATCGATCTCCGTTACGAATGGACAAAAATGTCACTTCGTATGATAGCGCTTTCAGGAGGCAAGGCTGGGCTTACGAATCAACGACCGTGGTAGCCGTGCCCCAGGTGCGATAAGGGCCCTTGCCGTCGGCCGTTCGGGATGAACCGGCCTCCTCGGAAGTGGCTTGACGGAAGTATAGAGCCAGAATCACGCCTTCATCGTAGTCGATGGCGCGGGCATACTGACGAATGTAGCTGGTAGCGTAAATGCCACCGGGCAACTTGCGAAACTCGCCCTGCTCGATGGCTTCAAGGGCTCGAATCCCGATTTTTGTCGAATCGGAAATCTGCTGTAGGGAAATGCCGCGATTGCGGCGGACCGTGGCAAGGCCCAGTACGCTGTTTTCGTCAGTCATGTGCCAATCCGTCCATGGTTCGTCAGCCGAGATTCTTTGGCTGGTGTTAAAAAACATACTATAACACCACTTACACATCTGATAAACTCTTTTTTTATGGGTATTTGCCGTCGAGAGTTCGGCGCCTGTATGCTGGGCGGTCTGGCTGCCCGGTGGCTCCCGGCCGCCTCCCCCCGTACTCGATTGATAGTACTGGTACTTGCGGAAAGCCTGCGGGCCGAGTCGCTGGATTTGGTCAACCCGCAGCTCGCGCCCGGCGGTTTTCGCCGGTTGCTCGAAAAAGGCGCCTGGTTTCCCGACTGCCGCCATCTTTCGAGCACCTTTTCGGCCTGCGGCATCGCCAATCTGGCGACAGGCGCGTGGCCTTCGCAACATGGCATCGTCGCCGATTCGTGGTATGATCGCGCCGCCGGGCGCGCCGTCGCGGCCTCCGATGAAGATCTGCTGGCGACCACTCTCGGCGCGCAGGCGGTTGTGGCCGGCGCGCGGGTTTCGGTGGTGGCCCTGACGCGCGCCCACGCCGCGCTGTTCGCGGGCGCGCGCGGCGCGCGCTTGTTCTTCCTGGATGAACGCGGCCGGTTTGCGGCCTCGGGCGTCGCGCCCGACTGGCTCGATTCCTATAACCAATCCAAGCCGCCGGAGGCCGCGCGCGGAGCCGCGTGGATGGCCGTCAATGCCGCTTCCGACGCTCCACCGCTGCGCACGCTGACCTTCGATGCTTCGCGGCCGCAGGAATTCCTCTCGCTGTACCGGGCTTCCCCATTCGGGCAGGCGGCGCTCTTCGACTTCGCCGGCGAATTGGTGGGGCGCGACAAGCTGGGACAGGGGGACGACCCGGATTTGTTGTGCATCCTGGACGGCTCCGCCGCGCTGCTCGGTTATGAGACCGGCGGACGCTCGCCGCTAATGAACCAGATGGTGCTGCAGCTCGATCGCCGCCTGGAAACGCTGCTGAATCAACTCTCTCGCGCCGTGGGAGAAAATGGCTTCAACCTGGTGCTGTCGGCGGCGCATGGCGCTCCGCCGGAGCCTCCGGCGGCTGCGCGGCCTCGCATGGCAGTGGCTGGCGAAGCCATTGCCCAGGCGGTGGAAAGCGTCATCAAGAGCTTCGGGAGCCACGTCGAGAAGTACGTGTATCCTTTTCTTTATCTGCGCGGCGGCGAAGGCGACCCGGAGAACTTTCGTCTGCTGGCCGCGCGCGCCGCCATGGAACAGCCCGCCGTGGCCGGCTTTTACACCGCGCGCGGCGCCTGCTCCACGCACGACGAATGGGAGAAACGCTTCCGCAACAGCTTCCACACGAAGCGGTCGGGAGACGTGATGCTGAGTTACCGGGCGGAATACGTGGAGGATTTTGGCGAGGGGCGCGGTGTCTCCTATGGCTCGCTCTACAACTACGACGCGCGCGTGCCGCTTTGCTTCTACGGCCCACAGTTCCGCACCGGCGTGTTCGAATCTCCGGTGGAGGCCGTGGACGCGGCGCCCACGCTGGCGCGCGTGATGGGGATCGCCGAGCCCTCGTCGGCCGCTGGCCGCGTGCTGGGTGAGGCGCTGGCCCTATGAGCAGCCTCGCGACCTCTTTCTGCGGCATCGCGCTGCGGAATCCCGTGATCGCGGCCTCCGGCACTTTCGGTTATGGCATGGAGTTCGCGAAGCAGGTGGATCTGGATTCGTTGGGCGGCCTGGTGGTGAAGGGCCTGTCGCGAGAGCCTATTGAAGGCAACCCCGCGCCGCGCGTCTATGAAACCGCGGCCGGCATGATCAATTCCATCGGCCTGCAAAACGTGGGAGTGCGCGCCTTCGTCTCCGAAAAACTGCCCGCGCTCGCGAGGCTGCGGACGGCGGTCTTTGCCAACGTTTTCGGATACCAGACGGAAGACTATGTGGAAGTGGCCCGCGTGCTGGAAGATCACGAGGGACTGGCGGGGTATGAGCTCAACGTTTCCTGCCCCAACACCAGACAGGGCGGCATCTACTTTTCGAGCGACCCGATGCTGCTCAGCGAAGTGGTCTCGTCGGTGAAGCGGGTGGCGCGCCGGCCGCTGATGGTGAAGCTATCGCCCAACGTCGCAGCGATCGAACCGCTGGCGCGGGCGGCGGAAGAGAGCGGCGCCGATGCTATCTCGTTGGTGAATACCTTCGTGGCGCTGGCGATTGACGCGCACACGCGTCGGCCTCGCATCGGCGCGGGCTTTGGCGGGCTGTCAGGGCCGGCGATCAAACCCATCGCGCTGCGGCTGGTGTACCAGGCGGCGCGGGCCGTGAAGATTCCGGTCATGGGCCTCGGCGGCATTTCGACCGGGGAAGACGCGGGCGAATTTCTGATCGCCGGGGCTAGCGCCGTACAAGTGGGAACGGCCACGTTCTGGGACCCGCAATCGCCGGTGCGGATCGCGCGCGAGCTGGGCGAGTTTCTGGAACGCGAGAAGGTCGGGAGTGTGCGTGAGATCGTCGGGACGTTGCAGATGTAAGGAACGCCGGTGGGACAGGCCATCGCTTTTTGTGGCCTGTCTCGCTCAGCCGCAACTGCTCGACAGACGACGCAAGGCGATCGTCTGTCCCACCAAGACTTGCTTCTCAGCCGACCGTGTAAATGCCGTCGAACCCCGAAAATTCGTTCCGCTCAAATCCGATGGATCCTCTGAAGACCCGGCCAGCGGTCGAAATCACCGTCGAAACTCAGAATCGATCGAATGCCGTGGCGCTCCATAACGGCAATGTGCACGGCGTCGCGGGCCGACATCAACGCACGATTCTGGGCGATCTCCCCAGCACGCAAAACCTCCGCTTTCCCGATTGGGACCACTTCGTCGACGATGTCCAACATAACTTGCAGCGCCGGTCCGATGGCTTCGCGCTTTTCAATGGCCGTGTACCGATGTAGAACCTCTTGCAACACTTCAGCGTCAGTGACCAGACGCTGTCCCGCTGCAATCAGGCGCTCCAGGATGATTTGTGCCTCGGTCTTGTGAGGATGAGCCGCTCCAATCAGGTACATCGGGATGTTGGAATCGACGAAGATCAAGCCTGGTACCCTCGCTCAATTTCGCTCAGCATCTGCTCAAGATCAGCGGTGGGGAACGAGTACTTCGCGCCATGCCGAACCGCTTTCAACTTCGTCTCGGGGTCAATCACCGGCCGGCTCGCGCGCGCGTCCCGAAGTGCGCGCCGGACCCACTCACCCACAGTCAAATGCTCATGCTTGGCCAAGCGCTGGATGTCCGCCATTTCGGGATCGGGAAGCAGAACCTGCAGACGTTTACTCATATGATGAGTATAACATAATCATAGACCGAGTAACTTCTTGGGATCTTCTCACGCAACGCTGTAAATGCCGTCGAAATCGGCGAAGAAGCACTCGACAGACAAGGCCGGCTCAGAGGTTCTTAGAAACTGGGCCGCGGTTTGCAGGTCGGCAATCTGCGTTCCCACCGTCGCGCCGGGGTAGGCGCCGCAATCGGCGTGGGCGAACATCCAGACGCGCGCGGAGCGGTGCAGGCGCATCGAAGCGCGGACCATGCGGAGCACGAAATCGCGGTCGGCTTCGACGTCGGGACTGGCCAGGGACTTGCCTGAGCCGGGGATCTTGATCTGGTCGTAGGTGAGGATGGCGCGGCGGCGCAGAAACTTACGGACGGCCAGATCGAAACGGGCGTCGAAGCAGGAGATGATGCAGGCATCGGCCTGGTACACTTCCCGCGGGCAGTCGAAGTGGAAGAGCTTCTGCATCGGTGAAATGGGGGCAGGCCGGGACCTGCCCCACAGTCTATCCCGCTTTCCGCTTGGCCTTGAGTTCGTTCAGCAGGCGGTCGATCTCATCCTGCTTTTCCATCGCGGCGAATTTGTCGTCCACGTTGTCGGCCAGCAGCTCGGACTTGGCCTGCGCGGTGGCTTCGGTGTGCCGCACTTTGGTCTTCATGCGGTCGAAGGCTGCCGCATTTGATGAATCTCCCATGTTCATACCGGCCTCGTTGGCTTTGTTCATGGCCCGCGAGCGCCGGTGCTGGGCGATCAGCATGTCGCTCTTGGACTGCGCCTCCACCAGCTTCTGTTGCAGTTTGAGTAGCGCGCCCTTCAGGTTTTCCACTTGCGTCTTCTGGTCTTCCACCTGCTGCTTGAAACTCTCGGCGGTGGATTGGTAGCTCATGGAACGCTCCACGGCCGCGCGCGCCAGCGTGTCGTCTTTCTTGTCGACGGCCAGCTCCGCGCGGCGCATCCATTGGCGCGCGCTCTCTTCGCTTTCGCTGAGTTTCTTGTCGAGCACGTGCTGATCGGCGATCGAAATCGCCACCTGGGTCTTCACCTGGAGCAATTGGTTCTGCATGTCCAGGATGACTTGCTTGATCATTTTTTCGGGGTCTTCGGCCTTATCCACCAGGTCGTTGAGATTGGCCCGAACTAAAGTTGAGACTCGCTCTAAGAGTGCCATGGAATTCTCCTTGGGTTATGGTTTGGTTTGCGTGCCCTGTGCCGTGTCCCCGGGCTTGGGCGTCTTGTCGCCGATCATCCGCACCTTCGCGAAGAGCTCGCTCATGGGCATGCCCGAGAGGGTCTCGAACAGTGCGGGGATCTGCGCCGCCATTTGTGTGATGTCTCCCGTGATCTTGTGGAGACCCGCGGTATCGCCGCTGCCGGTGGAGACAATGGTGATCTTGTCTACGTTGGCGAGCGGGGAGGCCAGAGCCCTGACGATCTCGGGCATGTTGGTGATCAGCTTGTCGACGATGGCCGCCTGGTTGAACTGCTGGTAAGCCTCGGCCTTCACGTTCATGGCCCTGGCTTCGGCATCGCCCTTCTTGAAAATGATTTCGGCTTCGGCTTCGCCCTGCGCGCGGATGGCCGCGGCCTGGCCTTCGGCCTCTATGGTAAGACGCTGCTTCTCTGCCTCCGCCAGGGTTTCGATGCGCTTGCGCTCATACTCGGCGGCTTTGTACACGGTCGCTGTCAGCTCGCGGTCGCGGCGCAGAATTTCGGCGTCCTGCACCTTGACCTCGTGCTCCTTCTCCACCTGGTGGATGGTGACTTCCTCGGCGCGCACCTGCTGCTGCATGATGTTGCCTTGGATTTCGTAAGCCTTGTCGGCGGTGGCCTGCTGCTTTTTGACCATCTCCAGGTACTCGGCCTTCTTGACTTCCAGATCGCGCTGCGCCTCGGCCTGCTTGGCCTGCGAAAGGGTCTCCGCGAGTACCCGTTCCTGGTCGGCCTGGGCCTTGGCGACGGCGGCTTCGCGAGAGGCCACGGCGCGCCTGATGGCGGTGTCGCGATCCGCTTCCGCGGTTGCCACGTCGGCGTCGCGCTTGATGCGCGCGACATCCGGCCGGCCCATATTGCTGATGTAATCGTTCTTGTCGCGGACTTCCTTGATGGTGAAGGAAATCACTTCCAGGCCCATCTTGTTCATGTCGTCGGCGCAGGTGGAACGCATGCGGTCGCCCACCATTTCAGGCTGTTTGACGATCTCTTCCACGGTGAGCTGGCCGATGATGCCGCGCAGGTGGCCTTCCATCACCAGGCGAATCAAACCCTCGCGCTCCTCGGGCGGCTTGGTGAGGAACTGCTCGGCAGCGGTGAGAATGCTCTCGGGATCCGACTTCACTTTGATCTGCGCCACCGCTTCCACCGTGACGGCTACGCCCTGGCGGGTGTAGAGGTCCTGTTTCGGCGCGACGTCGAACGACATCAGCTCGAGCGACAGCCCACGGCAGGACTGCACCATGGGGTAAATGACGGTGCCGCGGCCTTTGATGACGCGCGTGCCGCCGAAACCGTAGACGATCAGCGCTTCGTGCGGTCCGGCTTTGCGGTACAGCTTCGCGAAGACCGCCATGATGAACATCAGCACCAGCAGGCAAATGCCGGCGATTATAACGGGAGTTGTGTAATCCATAAAAGGTGACTTCTCTCCTCTAGCTCTTGGGCTGCGGTTCCTCCGCGGGGTCCTCCCAGCGGCGCACATACGCCAGCCCCTTCTCGTAGCGCGTGACAATCACTTCGGCGCCTTTGGCGATGGCCGCGCCATCTTCGCTGCGGGCCCCCGCGACATGGCGCGTGCCGCCCTGTGTGTAAACCACTTCACCGGTGCCGCCGGGACGGATCGGAATGGAAGTGCGGCCCAGCACGCCGACCATGTCATAGTCGGCCGGATCGAGCGGCTGCTCATCGGCCATCAGCACCTTGGCCAAAAAAAGGAACACCAGCGCCGCGGCGCCCAGGCCGCTCAACGTGGCCACCATAACCGCAACCAGCACCCAGACGTGATAATAGTGCTCCAGCAAATAGCCGGTGCCGCCGAACCAGGCCAGAAACGCGGCGAGGGTGCCGAAATTGAACCATGGCAACTGGCTGCCGCGCGCGCTGCCGGGAATATGAATGCCGTGGTGCAGGTGCAGGTGCGGCAGATGCAGATGGGTGGTGCCGGCCAGCAGCGCCAGCACGCTGAGGCCGAAGCCCACCAGGAACGCAATGAGGTAGAAATCCGACCAGGTCATGAACGTCTCCTCGTTTTACGCGGCGATGTCGATGGCTTGAGCACTTCCATCAATCGCTCGGCCAGCCCCGGGTTTTCGAGCACCGTGCCCAACAGCACGATGCACATGCGCGAATCGGCGTGGCGCGCCACCGCCAGCAGGGCGTGATGCAGTTCCGGGTCTTTGCGGAAACGCTCCGCGCCGCTCACCAGCCACAAGTCGAGCTTGTCTTCGAGCGCGCCCACGTCGGAGATCAGCTCGTTCTGAAAGCCTTCGGGATCGTCCACCAGATAGCCCGGATGCACCTTGAAGAATCGCGCCAGCAGCATGCGCGTCGAATTCGTCAGGTGCGGGCGCGCGCCGCTCTCGATCTGCGAGAGGTAGCTCTGGCTGATGGACTTCCCCAACTCTTTTTGGATGAGCCGGGCCATCTCGAGCTGCGAGAGCTCGCGGTCGAGTCCGCGGAGCGTGCCTTCCACTTCGCGGAGGTAGCGGAGCTTTTCGCCGAGCTTCATATGGCAATCTGTGATTACTATATTGCAAATTGCGATGGATGTCAAGAGGAAAAGAGAAGGCCGCCCGATTTTACTTTAGCGGGAGAGTTTCGCTGCAATCGCCGAGAATTCTGATCACCTGGTCTGAAGTGAACCTCGGCGTCCCTTGCTCACCCAACTGTGACCTCGATCAGCTTCGCATTTTCAGGCAAATCGATGTCCCCCGGTGCGAGATACAGTTCTATAGCCTCGCGGATATTCGCCCTAGCCTCATCCTCGGTTTCGCCGGCTGACGCGCAGCCGGGGAGTTCAGGGCACACGGCAGAGTAATCGCCGGTCTCGCAATCATGTTCCAGAACGACCCGGACTGTCATACCCGAAGTATATTGCCAGGTATGGAGAAACTGCAAGACAGCCGAACCTCCTTCCCGCCACGCGGGCGAATCAGGCGGTATCCTGAAAGCAGGATGTTCGTCGAGCGCACCGGCAGAATCGACCAGCTTGACCGCTCCGCCGATGTCGATTTCTGGCAGCTCCAGGGCGACGAGGCGATTGTCCGCGCAGCCTTGGAAATGGCCGTAGAATACCATGTCTATCAACTCGGCGACCGACCAGATCATCTCCGACTGGAGAGATCTGTTGTCCGAATTGGAAACAGGTCACGTTCGCTTCCTGGTGATCGGCGGCTATGCGGTGATGAAGTACACCGAGCCGTACAACACGAAGGATCTGGACTTGTGGACCGATCCGGCGACTGAGAACGCAGGCCGGCTCTATGACGCGCTGGCTCGTTTCGGAGCGCCGCTGAAAGGCATCACCGCCGAATACTTCACCGTACCGGGGAATTTTTACCAGATTGGCGTATCACGTTGGCGCGTCGATATCGTCACTTCAACGGCAGACGATCTCGCGTTCGAGGCTGCCTGGTCCAGGCGCGCCGACATGATTTTGGCCGGCGTGACAGTGCCGGTGATTGGCTTGGACGACCTGATCGTCACCAAAAGGGCTGCCGGGCGGCCAGACGATTTGATCGCGATCCGGAAGCTGGAAGAGCGCCAGCGACGCAAGTGACGTCGTAGGGTAAATCCGTCAGCCGCCCGCTTTCGCCCGCCTAATTGTGCACTGCCGTGTACAGCGTCTGCGTGCCGGTCACCGCATTGCTGGTGCCAGGGTTTAGCGTGAAGGTCAGCGGCACCAGATTACTGTTCGACACATTCGCCGGCACCACAACGTTAAATTGGTACAACCCGACCTCGTCGGGCGCCAGGCCGTAGTACTGCGGCACCGCGGCGGGGATGCCGCCGAAAGTGAACTGAATCGGCGTCGTCAAGCTGTTGAGCGTTTGTGTCACCTGCCCGGGTAGCGTGCCGGAGCTCACGGTACCGAACCCCGTGCCATAGAAAATGATGGTTTCGCCAGGTTTGGCCGGCGACGAAGTGTATCCCGAAAACGCGCCGGCCGGAGCCACAAATGTGCCGTCGGCGTGGGTGGCGCCGACGTATTGGTTGCCGCCGACAACGAACTGCGCGGGCGCCCACAGTCCCGGCTGCACCGTGTTTACGGTCACGGTGATCGCAGCGCTGGTTCCCGCAGCCGTCGAGACGGTGAGTGGCAACCGGCCGGTGCCGGTATTGGCGGGCACTTGGGCATTCACCTGCCCCGGGCTGATGTAGTCGATGAAGGCCGACTGCCCGTTGATGGTCACGGACGTGCGGTCGAGCGAGGTGGGAGCGGTGGTGTCGTTGTTGCTGAAATCGGACGTGGCCCAGGGGCGCGTATCGGCCGCCAGATTGGAGCCATAAATTTCGATCCACGAGCCGGGCGCCACGGAAGGGGACTCCCCGAAAGCCGAGGCGCTGACCACGCCGCCCGTGTTGATGGCAGGCAGCGAACCGCCGCACGGCGGCGCGGAATTGGGAGTCAGCAGCCGGATGACGGAATTCTGGGTATCGGCCACGTACACATTCCCCTTGGAATCCACCGCGACGCCGGCCGGGAAATTCAACTGCGCGCTGAGGGCCGGCCCGCCATCGCCCGAGTAACCGTTGCTGCTGCCCAAGATGGTGCTGCCGGCGATGGTGTTGATGACGCCGTCGGTCGTCACGATGCGGATCCGGCTGTTTCTGCTATCGGCGATGTACACGTTGCCGCAAGTATCCACCGCGACGCCCGTGGGATCGTCGAGCATCGCGCCGGTGGCCTGGCCGCCATCGCCCGCGAATCCAGGCAATCCGCTGGTGCTTCCGGCCACCAGGGTAATCGTGCCCGTAGCCGCGGGGGGCGCCACCTTGCGGATCATATTGCTTGCGGAATCCGCGAAGTAGAGCGCGCCGCTCGAATCGATTGCCATGGCCCTCGGCCCATTGATGTGCGCCTGCGCGGCGAGATTGCCGTTGCCGTTGAACCCTGGGTCGCCGTTCGTGTCCACAATCGTCGAGATGATGCCGGCGTTGGTCAGGCCGGCCCCGATCACTTTGCGGATGCGGTTGTTCCCGTTGTCGGAGATGTAGAGATTGCCGCTCGAATCCATCGCCAGGCCGGCCGGATGATACAGATCCGCTATGTTGGCCTGGCCTCCATCGCCATAGGGTCCGGGAATCAGCGAGTTGTCGCCGGCATACGTCGAGATGGCGCCTCCCGCCGTCACCATGCGCACCACGTTGTTGGCCGTGTCCGCAATATACATGTTGCCTTTGGAATCGAAAATCACGGTGTCGGGGGCGTTGATTTCGGCGTTGACGGCGGTCTCGGGGGTGGAGCTGCCGGTGTCGCCCAAGAAGCCCGGTGTGCCGGTACCGACCACGGTGGTGATATTGCCGCTGGACGCCGTCACCAGGCGGATGCGGTTGTTGTTCTGGTCGGCGATGTAAAAATTGCCATTGGAAGCGATCCACACTGCGGTCGGCCCAGAGAGCTCGGCGGCGGTAGCGGCCGCGGCATCGCCACTGTAACCCGCTGTATTGTTGCCCGCGATGGTGGTAATGGTGTACCTCGGAACGGTCTGCGCCAGGCAAAGGGCTGGCAGGCATAAGATTGCGGCTAGGGCGATGGGGATGTGTATATTTTTCACGGTATGATTCAAGTTTCTCAAAATCGGAACCCGCTTGGTAAATGTCTGCCGACGCGCCGGCCCAGCCCGGGGTTTCTCGGGGGCGACAGCGCTACCAGACGCGGCAAGCCTTCTCACGCACCATGGGCTGACCCGGCTTGCAGGAGAACGCTTTGGCAAACTCTTGCATGTCAGAGACCACTCCGTTGATGCGGAATTCGTCCGGCGAATGCTCGTTGGTCATGGCATTGAGGCGCTTGTTTTCCGGCCGCTCGTAGCCGCACGCCCATTGCGCCATCCCGATGAAGAAGCGCTGCTCGGGCGTGAAGCCGTCGATCGGCTTCAAATCCTTGCCCTGGGTGGCATCCTTCCAGGCGATGTATGCCAGCATGGTGCCTCCCAGGTCGGCTACGTCTTCGCCCAGCGTCAGCTTGCCATTGTTCTTGATGTCGTCTACCACGGTGTACTGCGAATACTGGCCGGAGACGCAGGCGGCGCGCTGGACGAATTGGGCGGCATCCTGTTTGGTCCACCAGTCCTTCAGGTTGCCCTTGGCGTCGAACTGCCGGCCCTGGTCGTCGAAACCGTGGGTCAGTTCATGCCCGATGGTGGCGCCGGTGTTTCCGTAGTTGGGCGCGTCGTCCATTTTAGGATCGTAGAGCGGCGGCTGCAGCACGCCGGCGGGAAAGTTGATGTCGTTCATCTGCGGGTCGTAGTAGGCGTTAACCGTGGGAGGCGTGATCTGCCACTCGGCGCGGTCCACGGGCTTGCCGATCTTGGCCAACTGGCGCTTGTTTTCGAAAACCACCGCGCGATCCACGTCGCCCAGAAAATCGCCGCGCGCGATTTCGACCGCCGAATAGTCGCGCCACTTTTCGGGATAGCCGATCTTGTTGACCACGGCACCGAGCTTGATGAGGGCTTTCAGTTTGGTGGCGGCGCTCATCCAGGTGAGCTGTTGGATGTCCCGCTCCATGGCTTTCTCGATCTCTTTGGTCATGGCGAGCGCGCGGCTCCGCGTATCCGGCGTGAAGGTCTTGGAGACGAAGACTTCACCCAGCGCTTCACCCAGGTCGCGGTCGATGTAGCGGACGCAACGCTTCCACCGCGGCGCCATCTGCTCGACGCCGCGCAGATACTTACTGTAGAAATCGAAATTGGCCTGCGTAAAGGCCGTGGAGAGATAGGCCGACTCCTCGTGCGCCAGGTGCCATCTCAGGTACGCCTTCCAATCGGCCAGGCCGCGGGTCTTCAACTGGCGCTCCACCTCTTTGAAAAATTCCGGCTCGGTCACGTTGAGTTGCGCCGGCGCCGCGAGGCCCATCCCGCGCCAGTATGCCGCCCAATCGAACGAGGGCGTGAGCGCCGCCAGTTGGCTCCGCTTGGACATGTGGAACAGCTTGTACGGATCGCGCTTGTCCACGCGGGTCAGCGACGCCTTGGCCAGGTCGGTCTCAATCGCCATCACCGTTTGGGCTTCCGCGCGGGCGGCGTCCGGCGCATCGCCCAGCAATTGAAACATGGCGGCCACGTGCTCCAGATAGCGGCCGCGGATCTCCTGCGATTTGGCGTCGGTCTTGACGTAGTAGTCGCGGTCCGGCAGGCCGAGGCCGCCCGCGGAGGCGAACGCGATCACGCGGCTGGAATCGGCAAAGTCCTGGGAGGAGCCGAAGCCGAACAGAGGACTGCCCTGGCCGGCCGCCAGATGCAGGCGTGCCAGCAGCGGCGCGAGATCGGCCACTTTGCCCAGAGCGGCAATGGCATCCAGCCTCGGCTGGAGCGGCGCGGCGCCGGCTGTCTCTACCGCGGCTTCATCCATGCACGCGAAAAAGTAGTCGCCGATCTTCTGCTGTGACGGCGTTCGCGCGGCGCCGGTCTTCGACGCGTCTTCCAGAATCGCCCACAGGTAGCGCAGGTTGTCTGTCTGCAGCTTGCCATACACGTCCCAACGCGGCTGGTCGGCTGGAATCGGGTTGAGCCGGTTCCAGTTGCCGCAGGCAAACTGGTAAAAGTCCACGCACGGGTCGGCCGCGCGGTCCAGGAATTTGGTCTCCAGGCTGGGTGTGTAGGGCAGCGTGGTTAACGGGCGATCCTGCGCGGGCAGGCAGGAAGATAGGGCGAGCAAAAGTATGAAACGGCGCACGGATCGAGGTTACCATTGTTCGTCGCGGGGCGGGCAATCCTGCCCCGGGCCCAGAGGGCGCCCCGGCTTTCAGCCAGTCTGCAGCTTTTCCCGACAGCGTCCTTCGATCGACGGCGCTACAATCGAATCGGGGCATGTCTGTGTTTCTCGTGGCGGCGTTGCTGGCGGCGCCGGCCTTTGCGGCCGAGCCGCTCTACGACCTCGCGGGCCAGATCGTGCCCGGCGAACGCGTGGCCGTCACCCTGTTCGGCGCGGCCAGCCCGTTTGAAGCCACTACTCTGAGCGACTCCAGCGGCCGATTCCACTTTCGCAAGTTGCGAGCCGGCGCCTACACCATTGCGGTCTACCAACCCCGGCGCGGAGAAGCCCGCCAGACCGCCGAAGTGGGACCCGGCACAGCCGACTCGCACCGGCGCGTCTTCCTGGTGCTCCATTTCAAGGAAACCGATTTCGAATTCATCGATTCCGTGCGCCGCCGGCACGCCGTGTCCACCAGCCAATTGGCGATTCCGCCCAAGGCCTATCACGAATACGCGGAAGCCCAGAAAGATCTGGGCAAACACGACGCGGATTCGGCTGAAAAGCATCTGGAGAAAAGCGTGAAGCTCGCGCCGCAGTTTGCCCCAGCCTGGAACAATCTGGGCACCATTGCTTACCAGACGGCCCGGTACCCGCGCGCCGAGCAGTGTTTTCGCGAAGCCCTGGCGCAGGACCCCACGGCCTACGAGCCGCTGGTCAACCTGGGAGGCGTCCTGCTGAACCTGAACAAACTGGATGAGGCCCTGGTCCGCAATCAGCGCGCCGTGCTGATGCGTCCCAACGAACCGCTGGCCAATTCGCAATTAGGCATGACCTATTTCGCAGCGGGTGATTTCGATCTGGCCGTCAAGTACCTGGAGGTCGCCCGTCACCTGGACCCCGCGCACTTTTCGCACCCGCAACTGACGCTGGCCGAGATTCACCTGCGCCGTGGCGACAACGCCGCCGCGGCCGCCGTGCTGGAAGACTTTCTGGCCCACCATCCCGATTACCCCACGGCCGCCAGAATCCGCGAGAGCATCGAAAAACTGCGCCGGTAGGGCTAGTCCACTTTTCTCACATGGGGCCCGATGTGGCGCACGCACTCGTGCGTGCCGTGTCGAGACTCGTCTCGACACCCCTGGTGGGGAAGGACAGTCCGTCGGGAGCGGGCGTCGGCATGAGTGCCGACGCGGCACGCAAGAGTGCCTGCGCCACATCAACATCACCGAACGTCGGCGCGAGATGCGGGCTAATCCACGCGATGACCCGCCGCGCGCAGGACGAGCACCGCGGACTCCACATCGTGCTCTCGCACCATCACGTAGTCCGTGTCGAAAGTCGATACGGCGAAGAGGCTCACGCCCGCCTCGGCCAGCGGCCCGGCGATCGAAGCCAGGACGCCGGTGAGCGCGAAATCGAGTGGCCCCTCCACCTGGAAGATGCGCCAACCGCTTTCGCGCGTGATGCCGTCCGGCACGGCGCCTTCGGCGCAGACGATCGACAACTCACTGCTGGTGCGGGTCACCGAACTGAACGCACCGCCGCCGGCCCACTCCGGGACTTCATCGTAAGGACCCAGGCGGCAGACCGCCATCCGGTAGTCCAACAGGAACAAGCGGAGGCGTACGGCATCGGGCATCGAGACCGCCAGTATACGCGAAGAGGGCTCTCATGCGGGACTGTCAAATGTAGTTTTGCACTTCAGCTCGCATTTTCCAATGCCAGCCGCCGGACGGGACCGCCCAGTACGAATAAAGCCGCGGTGGCCACCACCGGCAGCAGACCCGCGACCCATAGGATCGGGTTGTACGTATGCCAGCGATCCACCACGAACCCGGTGGCCTGGATCGACAGCATCGCTCCGATGCCCGCGGCCACGCCGCCCATCCCGGTGACGCTGCCCACCGCCTGCTCGGGAAAATAATCGCTGGGCAGTGTCTGCACGTTATTGATCCAGCTTTGGAACCCAAACAGCACCACCGCGATAAAGGCCAGCGCGGCCGCGGCGCTCCCGGCGCGCGCGGCCAGCATGCCCGTGCACATCGCCAGCATGCCGCCGGTGATGACGGCCTTGCGCGCGCGGTCGACGCTCCATCCGCGGGCGATCAGAAAGCCGGAGAGCCAGCCGCCGCCCAGGCTGCCGGCATCCGCCGCGACAAACGGCAGCCAGGCGAACATGCCGATCTGTTGCAGGCTGAAGCCGTGGGCCTTATAGAGGTAGAGCGGCAGCCACGTGATGTACAGCCACCAGACCGGATCCGCGAAGAAGCGCGCGATGGCGATCGCCCAGGCTTCGCGCCGCCGGAGGAGTGTTACGAGCGGCACAGGTTTTTGCGGCTCCGTGGACCGGCCCTCCTGGATGAGCGCGTATTCTTCGGGCGTGAGTCTGGGATGCCGTTCGGGAACCTCGTAAAGGCTCAACCACAGGGCCAGCCAGACGAAGCCCGCGGCGCCCAGCACCAGAAACGTCGCCTGCCAGCCGAATCGCAGTTGCATCCACACGATCAGCGGAGTCGCTACCACCGAACCGATGGACGTCCCGCTGTTAAAGATGCCCATGCCCAGCGCGCGCTGGCTCACCGGGAACCATTGCGCGATCACTTTGGCGGCGCCGGGCCAGTTGCCCGCCTCGCCCAGCCCCAGCGCGAAGCGGCAGCAATCCAGGCTGAACAGCCCCCGGGCGAAGACATGGGCCATAGAAGCCAGCGACCAGATGGTGACGGATACGGTGAAGCCGCGCTTGGCGCCGATGCGGTCGTAGAGCTTGCCCGACAAGCCCTGGCTGATGGTGTAGGCGATCAGAAAGGAATTGGCGACGCCGGCGAACTGGGTGGCCGTCAGGTGGAGCTCGGTGGTGATCACCGGCGCCAGCACCGAAATGGTGAGCCGGTTGACGAAGTTGATGATGGTCGCGAGAAAGATCAATCCGGCAATCCACCAGCGCAGGCCCGGCACGCCGGCCCTACTGGTTGGCGCCAAACGTGACCTCCACGGTCTTGATCTCGTACGGCCCGGTGGGAATCACCAGCTCGCGGCCGGACGCTGCGATGGTGACCGGCCGGCCGAGCTTTTCCATCAGGTTGGTTTCCAGGGCAGAGGCAGCCGGGCGGGGCAGTTGGAGCCGCACCTCGGCGGACTTGCCTTCGAATTCGTAGAAGCGGAAGACCAGCCCGTCGAGGTCCTCGGCTTTCTTTACAACGGTGAGGATCACGTTGCCGGAATCGATCCGCACGAAGCCCTGCCTGGCTTTCCAGGGCCCGGCGTGCGGCTGCGAGATGACGGGGATCAGCGGATAATTCAGCTCGTAGCCCTGGCGCATGGTGTTGCCCGCTTTCCAGCCGCCCGCGTGCGCGTAGAGCGAGTACGTGAATTCGTGGAAGCCCTGGTCGGCGATGTGGTTATCGGGAGCGGGCATTTGCGGCGAGCGCAGCAGCGAGAGGCGAATCACATTTCCCTTGGCATCGTATCCGTACTTGCTCGAGTTCAGCAGGCTGAAACCCTGTGTGGCATTGGACAGGTCGCCCCAGCGCAAGGCGGGGACCTCGAACATGCCCTGCTCCTCGGGCGTATTGCGCGTGGTGGGGCGCTCGATCGAGCCATACGGAATCTCGAAGGTGGCCTTGTCGCTCGCCACGTTCACCGGAAATCCAGCTTTCAGGAGGATGTGCTGCTCGTGCCAATCCACCCGCGTGTTCACGTCGATGCGGGGCACGCCGGAATAGACGGTGATGTCCTGTTGGATCGTGGAATCCGGCCCTTCTTTGCGCGTGGGCGCGCGGAACGTGTGCTCAATTCGCACCACCGCGCGCTCGGGACCGCTCTCGATCACGGCGACGGAGCGCGGCTGCTTCAGATCCCAAACGTCTTCATCGAAGCGGATTTCCCAGGCGTCCTGCGTGCGCGGCACGTCCTTGAATGCTTGCAAAAGATTGCCGCATCCTCTCGGCGCCACGGCTTCCTGGCCATTGGTTTTGGTGACCAGGCTCGTGACGCAGCCGGTGTGCGGATCGATCTTGACGCGGAAGAACTCGTTCTCGATATTGATGGCGGCGCCGTCAATCTTCAAAGCCGATGCCGGCGGACGAGGATTGGCTAACGGCACAAGGTGAATGACCTCGTAGCCCAGCGCCGGCACCGACTTCACCATGACATCGAGCGTGACCCTGTTGGTTGCCGAATTTTTTGCCACCACCTGCGAGAGCAGCGGCTGGCCGGCGGAATCGCGAGCTTCCAGATGCTGGCCCGCGGACGGCTCGACGGTCTCGATCTGGACCGAAGCGGTTCGATCCCAGGAGAGCGAGTTGTAGACGACCACCGGGATTCCCTCGCCGCGGGTGTCGATCATACCGTTGAGAGAATCCAAAGCGCCATCCAGGATTTTCTGGCTGCGCAGCGAGGCGTCGGTGAGGTTGCGGTCGGCATCCGCATAATTGACGCCGATGCCGGAACCCGGCATGATGTCGTGGAAATGATCGAACAGCACGCGCTTCCAGATGTCCTCGAAGTCGGTGTTGGAGTACGGGCGATTGGCAGCGAGAAATGAAAGTGCCGCAAACTTCTCGGCGTTTTGCAGCAGCTCCTCGTTCTGGCGGATCAGCTTCTTGGTTTCGGATTGCGTGGTGTAGCAGCCGCGGTGATAGGCCAGGTAGAGCTCGTTGTTCCACACCGGCGGTTTCAGGCTGCCCGCGTCGATGGCATTTTCCGCGTCGTCGAAGAAGGAGCGGGCCGTCGAGAACTGGATCTTCGGAAACACCACCGCGGGGTCCTTCAGGCGGACGGCTTCATCCACCATCTGGCGCGTTGGGCCGCCGCCGTGATCGCCCACTCCGTAGAGATGCATGATCTCGGGAAAGCCCGTGCTGGGGACGTAATCGGCCACGTCCTGCGACAGGCTGGCCGCGCTGATGCCGCCATTGTAACCGTGCGGAAAATAGGTGAGGACGCGGCTGCCATCGGGCGATTGCCACCAGAAAAGCTTGTACGGGAAAGTGAACGTCTCGCGCCACGAGGATTCCTGCGCGTTCCACGACATCTTCTGCGTCACAAACGTGTCGATGCCGGACCTTTTGTAGATTTGCGGGAGCTGCCAGGTGTAGCCGAACGAATCGGGATTCCAGCCGATGTTGACGTCTACGTTGAAATAGCGCTGGAACCAGCGCTTGCCCACCAGCAACTGGCGGACCAGGCCTTCGCCATCGGGCATGTTCAGGTCGGGCTCGACCCACATGCCGCCCACCAGCTCCCAACGGCCTTCCTTGACGCGCTGTTGGATCTCGCGGAAGATGGCGGGATATTTTTCCTGCAGCCAGGCAAAATCCTGCACGCTCGATTGCGCGTAAGTGAAATCGGGGTACTCCTTCATGAGCTGCAAGGCGGTGGTGAAAGTGTCTTTCACCACCTCGACGGTTTCCGTCCAGGGCCATAGCCAGGCCATGTCGATGTGCGAATTGCCCACCACGCGAACGGTGAATTGCTTCATCCAGTCATTGATCGGCTGGAGGGCGCGGCCGGCGGCTTCGAGCGAGCGCGTGAAAGCCGGCTGGTCGCCGCCGTCGAGGGCGGCGAAATCAATTCGCTTGACGGCGTCATCGAGTTGCTGCCCGTGCTCCGCCGCGCCGCCAGGGAAACCGCTGAGCACGTTTTCCGCGGCGAGGATTTCGTTGCGCAGCACGCCCGGGTCGGGCTGGCCGGGGTAATCCACCAGCAACTGCGCGCCCTGAAAACGCCCGCTCTCCGCGTGGTAGGGGACCTTGACCGCGACCACGATCTTCTGGCCGGGGACGGCTTTTTCGGCGACCAGGATGGGATCGAGCGTGCGGCCATCGCCCTGCGCCACCAGGCCGCCGTTAAAGAAGACGCGGCCGTCGTTGGAAAAACGCACCTGCAGCCTGATACGCGCGCCGCGTAGTTCGCGCCCACCCGCAGTCTGGGGGATCTCAACGGTGGCGCGATACCAGGCGTCGCCGCCGCTGCCGCCGCCCCGGCCTCCGGAAACGGTTACGGGCGTCCAGGTGGAATCGTCCAGCGCCGGATCTTCGCCGTGTGGCATATCGGCGTGCGAGCGCCACTGCGCCAGCGGCAGGCTGGTCATTGCCTCCAGCCGGCTCAGCGCGGTGGCATATGGTTCGGAACGCTGGGCGCGAGGCTGCGCCGGCAACGCAGCGCCCGCCAAAAGGATGCAGAGGGCTGCTCGGAAGAATCGCATATTACTTTGGATACCATTCGCGGACGCGTACTTCGATCCCGGTGCCGGCCAAAGCTCTAGCAAATACCGTCAAGTCCGACTGGCTGTAGTGGTAGGGATAAACCACCGCCGGATGGAACGCCCGCACCGCTTCCGCGGCCGCTTCCGGCGTCATGGTGTAAGGCAGGTTCATGCACACGAAAGCCACGTCGATGTTGCGCAGTGCCTTCATTTCCGGCGTGCCCTCGGTGTCTCCGGAAAAATAGAAGCGCTTGCCGCCGTACGTCACCACGTACCCATTTCCCCGGCCCTTGGGATGGTAGAGCGTGCCATCGGCAGCCGGCTTCAGGTTGTACATCGGCAGCGCCTCCACCAGGAACGGCCCGATGGTCTTACTCTCTCCGTTCGAGATGACGGCCGCGCTCGTCACGGTTTTCGCCACCGCGGCGGGCGCCAGAATCACCGTGCCCGGCTTGCTCAGCCGCTCCACCAAGGCGGGCGCCATGTGATCGCCGTGGATGTCGGTGATGAGGATGTAGTCGGCCTTCGGCAAATCGTCGTACTTTCCCTGTGCCGGGTCGACGTACAGCACCTTGCCGCCGGCCCGAATCATCAGGCTGGCGTGTTGGATGGGTGTCAGCTCGAGCGTGCCGGCGGAAGTCTGGAATAGTTCAGGCGTGGCCGCGGCCGCGCAGGCCGCAACCAGAATCGAAGCGGGAAGCAATCGGAACATACAAGAATTGTACCGCCGCACTCCATAATCCGCCCTCTATAATTATGGTTGCGTCTCATGGCGAAGCTGAGCACCAGGCCGTCGAATCGACAGCGAAAGCCGCGCGCTGCCCCCGCCCGGCCGCCGTCGCCCCCGCGCCACGCCATCTGGATATCTGTGTTCCTGTTCCTGGTGACGTTTGCCGTGTATGCGCAGGTGCGCCACTTTGACTTCGTCAATTTCGACGACCCCGAGTACGTCACCTCGAACCCGCACGTGCGCAGCGGCATCACCCCGGCGAACGTCGCGTGGGCATTCACTTCCGGCGAAGCCGCCAACTGGTTTCCGCTCACGCGCCTTTCGCACATGCTCGATTACCAGTTATTCGGCCTGCGCAGCGGATGGCACCATCTGACCAACGTGCTGCTCCATGCGCTGGCCGTGCTGCTGCTCTTCGCGTTTCTGAATCGCTCCACAGGGCGCCGCTGGCCCAGCGCCTGCGTGGCGTTGGTCTTCGCCCTGCACCCGTTGCATGTCGAATCGGTTGCCTGGGTGGCGGAGCGGAAGGACTCGCTCAGCGCTTTCTTCGGGTTGCTGGCGCTTTGGAGTTACGTGCGCCATGTCGAGCGCCCGGCGCTCGGCCGCTACCTACTCGTGGTACTGTCGTTCGGCCTGGGCCTGATGGCCAAGCCTATGCTCGTGACCCTGCCTATTGTACTGCTGCTCATGGATGTATGGCCGCTCGGTCGTATCTCTCCCATGGGGCCGGATGAAGTGGCGCACGCACTCATGCGTGCCGTGTCGAGACTCATCTCGACACCCTGGTGGGGTAGGGACGGTCCGTCGGGACCGAGCGTCGGCATGAGTGCCGACACGGCACGCATGAGTGCGCGCGCCACGAAGAACGGGCTCGGCCGCGTGACCGATAGGTCCTGGTCCCGCGTTGTCCCGCTGCTGCGCGAGAAGATTCCGCTTTTCGCGATGGCGGCCGCGGCGGCCTGCGCCACTTACCTGGTACAACAGGCCGGCGGAGCCGTCAGGTCGCAGGACGCATTTCCCCTTGTGCTCCGCCTCGAGAACGCCTTGGTCTCCTATGTCATCTATATCGCCAAAATGTTCTGGCCCTCCCGGTTAGCGGTGTTCTATCCCTATCCTTCGGAAGTGCCTGTCTGGCAGGCCATCGCGGCCGCCCTGGTGATTGCGGCCGTTTCGATTCTGGTGCTGCGCTCGCTTCGAAAGCGTCCTTATCTGGCAGTGGGATGGTTCTGGTACCTTGTGACGCTCGTGCCCGTCATCGGCCTGGTGCAGGTGGGAGCGCAGGCGCGCGCGGACCGCTATATGTACCTCCCCATGATCGGCCTGACCATCATGCTGGCGTGGGGCGCGGCGGATCTTCTCGATCGTGTGCCGCGCGCCAAACCAGCCGTCGTCGTGCTGGCCGCCGCCGCCTGCGCGGGCAGCGTTCTGCTCACCTGGGTGCAAGCCGGATACTGGCGCGACAGCCGCACGCTCTTCCAACATGCCGTGGACGTGACCGAGGGAAACTACCTGGCGCATCATAATCTCGGCGTAGCCTTTGCCGACGAGGGGCGCTTCCCCGAAGCAATCAAGCAATATCAAGCCGCGCTCCAAATCGAACCCAATGCCGCGAACGTGCAAACCGACTACGGAAATGCCTTGGCGAAATCCGGGCGGATCCCGGAGGCGATCGAGCATTATGAGGCGGCGCTGCGAGTCCTTCCCGATTCGCCCATCACGCATAACGATCTGGCCAACGCCTTAGCTGCGACTCCCGGACGCGTGCCGGAGGCAATCGCCGAGTATCAAACCGCACTGCGCCTCAAGCCGGATTATGAGGAGGCGCGAAAAAACCTGGCGCAGGTGCAGTCCAATGCCGCCGAAATGCAATACAGCATGGGTGTCGACCTGGCCAGGAGCCAAAAGCCGGAGGCGGCGATCCCACACTTCGAGGAAGCCTTGCGGCTTAAGCCGGATTATGTGGACGCGCACAACAATCTCGGAGTGGTGCTGGCGGACGCCGGGCGGGTGCCGGAGGCGATCTCACATTTTGAAGCCGCGTTGAGAATCGATCCCAATTCTGCCGACGCGCACGTCAATCTGGGGATTGCGTTATCGGGGATACCCGGCCGAATGCCGGAGGCCACCCGGCATTTCGAAGCGGCGTTGCGCATCAAGCCTGACCCGGAGATCCGGCAAATGCTGGATCGTCTCGAAAAACAGCGATAGCCACCGGTGCGGCGGGCGCCGCCCCGGTGGCCAAAGCTGCTTCTCGAAAAGCTAGAACGTCAACTTCGCCGCCAATTGGATACTGCGAGGGCCGCCGGTGCCGGAGTTGACCGAGCCGGAGCCGCTGCTGAGGGTGCCGGTCACGAATCCGAAGTTGGCGTTGTTCGCGGTGCAGCAACCGGTGTTCGGAAGGGCGAACTGCGGGGTGTTGGTTGTGTTTACGGTTTCCAGCCGAAGCTGCAGGCCGACGCGTTCGCTGAAGTGGGTGGTCTTGGACAGGGCGAAGTTCATGTTGAAGAATCCCGGCCCAATCATGGAATTGCGGCCGACGTTCCCGACCTGCTGGGCAGCGCCGCCGATTTGATCGATGGCTCCGGTCGGGCAGGCCGCGGTAGCTGTCGCCGACTGGCAGGGTGGCGGGGCAAACGCGGTTGGATCAAACCACGCGCTCCCACCGTTCGAGGTAGTGTTGATTCCGTGCAGAATCTTGGCCGGACCCACCTGAGTGGGCGTGTTAGTGCCGCCTGAGGCAAGGTTCAAGTACGTCGAGCTGTAAGTCACCGTGAAGGGAAGTCCGGTCATGATCGTCAGGATGCCCTGGAGCTGCCATCCGCCCACGACCTTGTCCAGCCCTCGCGAACCGTTCAGGAAGTGTTTCCCCTGACCGAAGGGCAGTTGGTAAACATAGCTCTGCACAAAGGTGAACGCACGATTGAAATCGTCCCGGCCCCAATTACGGTGATATTGTCCGTTGAGATAGAAGCCGTAGAATCCATCGTCGTCTCCGCCGTTGTAGTAGGCCATGCCCTTTTCGTAGGTGATCGAGGTGGTGATGCCTAGCGAGCCGGCAAAGCGCTTGTCAAGCTTCACTTGCAGGGCGTTGTACATCGCGGACACCGGCACGAATTCCTCCGATATGCTGCCCGTGTGCGGGAAGTATGGCTGGTAGGCGGTGTCGCCTGAGGACGTGGGTGCGATCACCGGACTGGCATTGATGTTTTGCCCCGAGCCCATGTCCACGCCGTGATTGCCCACGTACGCAAGGTCCATCGCGAAATGATACGGCAACGCCTGCTGGAGCGTGAAGTTCCAGGCAATGATGTGAGGGTTCTTGTAGTTTGTCGGGAAGTAGGACTCCGACGAACCGTTGAAGCCGAGAGCGGCGACGCTGTAAATCCC
>Ga0209039_10001072_pt1 | contig 26368 bp, 27 predicted proteins | sample BogFormECP12_OM1_FD_188238 | JGI IMG/M metagenome (GOLD analysis project Ga0209039, IMG submission 188238) | Bog forest soil microbial communities from Calvert Island, British Columbia, Canada - ECP12_OM1 (SPAdes) (version 2) | ecosystem: Environmental > Aquatic > Freshwater > Wetlands > Bog ... | reverse complement strand
GTCAACGCCCGCACCAACCAGGCCGAGGCCGACGCGGTCGCGCGCGAAGCCCGGGACCGCGGGGTCAAGGCGATATCAATCCTCGCCGACCTCGCCAAAAAGGACCAAGTCGACGCCCTGGCGGCGCGCGCCTTGTCCGAGTTCGGCCGCGTCGACATCCTGATCAATAATGCCGCAATCCGGCCGCACAAACCCTTCACCGAGGTGACGGTTCAGGATTGGGAGCATGTCAGAGGCGTCGTCCTCGACGGTGCGTTCTACCTGACGCAGGCGGTCATCCCGTCGATGGTCAAGAACCAGTACGGCCGCATCCTGTTCTTCACCGGCCACGGTGCGTTCACCGGCGGCAGCGGACGCGCCCATGTCTCGGCGGCGAAGATGGGCCTGATCGGGCTGGCGCGGTCGCTCGCCTCCGAATACGCCGGGCAGAACATTCGCGCCAATGTGGTGTCGCCCGGCAGCATCGACACGCGGCGGGACAATCCCGAATGGTATCATGGCCGCGTGCCGAATGCGGCGGGCATCCCGATCGGCCGGCAGGGGCATGTCGACGAGATCGCCGCGACCTGCCTGTTTCTGGTCAGCGATGACAGCGGCTTCATTACGGGTCAGACCATCCACGTCAACGGCGGCGTCGGCTTTTACTGACCCCGGATCGCGCCAGCTCCAGGGTATCGCAGGGCAAATTGCGCGTTCTGTTCAGCGCGACGGAGATCGCTGCACGGGTTGATGTGCTGGCTGTGGAAATCGCACGCGCGATCCCGGCCGATTTCGTCGTGGTCGGCCTGCTAAGGGGTGCATGGGTGTTTGTTGCCGATCTCGCCCGCGCGCTCGAGCGGTTCGGCGTCCGCCCCGAGATCGAGTTCATGCGGGTAAGCAGCTACGGACTCGCTAAAAAGAGCAGCGGTGCCGTGCAGCTTCTCGGCGACATCCCGCCCGAGCTTGCCGGACGGCCGGTATTGCTGGTCGACGACATCGTCGATACCGGCCGGTCTATCGCCTTTGCCGCTGCTCAATTACGCCAGCGCGGGATCGGCAATCTTTGGGTTTGCGCACTACTCGACAAACCGCAACGACGCGAGATCGAGGTCGCAATCGACTTTGTCGGCTTCACGATCGGCGATGTGTTTGTGGCCGGCTACGGCACCGACTACGCCGAGAACTACCGTTATCTGCCGTATATCGGGGCTGTGGAGTAATGCTCCGCGCCCGCCCTTTACCGGCGACAGCGGATGCACTCAGGTCTCGGCGGCGAAGATACCGAGTGCCCATTCCTCGGTCTGCCGCACCAGAACGTCTAGGCAAACGCGGTGTCCCCGGAGCATCGACGGCGTTCCGGGCATTCGGTCGCAAGAAACCGCAGGTGCCGGGCAGCGGCCGATCCGGTACGTGGTGTTACGCCATAAGTAGAAGTGCGCTACGACGTAGGCACGAGCACGATTTCGAGACTGATGGCTTGATCGACGGGGGTCGGGTGTCGTGGGTTTGTGCGATTACTCAGCTAGAGCTCCCCACGCCCGCACATCCAGGGCAAGTTCAGCATCACGTCGTTTCATGTACATCTTGTATCTGGTAATTGGTTCACATCGATTGGCAATTTTTATTGCGAATCCAATTGTTGTATCATCTAAATCCTTCCTGGTTATCAGGCGATTTTTCAGTGCTGCATCAACAGAATTAAGAAAATCCATAAAATGAATCAGTTGCGCCTCCTTTTCCGTATTCAGGTCGAGCGCGCCCGGTCCGTCGCAAACGAAAGTATATTTGTCCCACTTAATTTGTAGAAATATCGCCGAGAGAGCCTGGCTTTCATTTAATTTCATGTGAGCGTCAAATAGCCATTTAGCTGCGGCAATTTCCGTACTGCGTCTCATGGCTGCCGCATTATTGTACGCTGATACCGACACCCCCAACAGCGTTGCGAAAACACCCAATAGCGCAACTAGGGTTGCCAACTGAACGAAACGATCCATCCAATTTAGCATCTCATGTCCGCCAATGACATTGTTCCCGAGGATGGTGGGCGCTTGACGATTCACCGCGCCCCCGGAGGCAGTGATTTTCCGTTTTATCCGACTTTTTTGTAGGCGCCGATCAAAAAGATCACCTGGTAGCCGCGCTTGAGACTGGTGAGTTCGGGCCCACGAGCTGTTCGAGGGCGGCCCAGCAGACAAGCCCGGGATGCTTCTCCGTACAGGTGAAAGGCGGCCCCTCACAGGTCATGATCCCATCGCCAATATACCTGTCGATGGTGCCATTGTTGCGCCGCACCGGCTCTGACATCACCGTCATATAGCGCCGGGTCATGTCTCCACTGAAGGCTGTGAACCCCTTCATATCGCAAAAGAGAATGGTTATCTCGCGGCGGGAGCCTTGGGCGTCGGCAAACTCTGGCCGGTCTATCGCCTTTGCCGCTGCTCAATTACGCCAGCGCTGGATCGGCAATCTTTGGATTTGTGCACTACTCGACATACCACAACGACGCGAGGTCGAGGTCGCAATCGACTTCGTCGGTTTCACGATCGGTGATGTGTTCGTGGTCGGTTACGGCACCGACTACGCCGAGAAATACCGCCACCTGCCCTATATCGGGGCTGTGGAGTGATGCTCCCGGGTCGGCAATGGGTGAAATCCGAGGGTCCGGCCGGGGGCCCCGCTAGCGCAGCTTTGCGATGGGGTGCCCCATGCATCGTGCTCGAGCGGCGGCTGTGCCGGAGGGATTCACGCACGTTCCATACATCTCCTGCGTCCGGCAACACCCTTGCGCCAGGTTTCCTCAGAGAGAACAATGAGCTGTGAAGCAATAAATCGCGGCCACGCCGCCAAGGAGAGAGAGTGCCATGGACCTCGGATTGCAAGGCAAGCATGCGATCGTGACTGGCGGCAGTCGGGGTATCGGCAAAGCAATTGCGCGGGAATTAGCTCGCGAAGGGGTCGATGTGACGATCGTGGCGCGGAACAAGGGGGATCTGGAGGCGACGGCGCGGGAGCTGGCTGCCGCGACGAACCGGCGCATCATTCCTCTCGCCGCCGATGTCACCAGCAAGGAGCAGGTGGACCGCATGGTCGCCGAGGCCGCGCGGCAATTGGGTGGCCTGCACATCCTGGTTAACAGCGGCTCCGCGCCCGGGGGCTCGACCACCGCGACCGGCCCGATCGAAACCGTCGTCGACGAGGATTTGATCCAGGATTTCAACACGAAATATGTCGGAGCGCTGCGCTGTTCCCGCGCCGTCATCCCGTTCATGAAGACGGCGGGCTGGGGCCGCATCATCAACATCAGCGGCGGCAACGCCCGCAACGCCGGCAACCTCAGCGGCGGCGCCCGCAATGCCGGCCTGGTGCATATGACCAAGACGCTGGCAGTCCAACTGGGCCGTCATGGGATCACGGTCAATTGCATTCATCCCGGCACCACCCGCACCGAGCGCACGCCGAGCCTGGTTGCCGCCCGCGCCGCCCAGCTAGGCGTATCCCCGGAAGAGGCGGAGCGGCAGGACTTTGCTCCGGACTCGCCGCGAGGCAATGCCATCTGCCGCATGGTGGACGCTTCGGAGGTCGCGTTCGTCGCGGTCTTCCTGGCCTCGGAAAAGGCCTGGGCGGTCTCTGGCGAGCTGCTGTCGGCAAGCGGCGGGGCCGGGCGGTCGGTATACTACTAAGCAGCGATTCGAATGCGTATCGATTGATTTTCAACGTGGAAAGCGGTCCTGCGGCTCATCGGCTATGCTCGCGTCAGCACCTACGGGCAGACGCTCGACACCCAGCTTGAGCAGCTTCGTGACGCGGGACCCACCAAGATTTAGCGCGAGAAGGTGACGGGCGCTCGGGCCGAGCGCCGCGAGCTTAACAAGATGGTTGCCAAGCTGGCCCCCGGGACGTGTTTGTCGTCGGCTGCGGCACTGACTATGCCGAGAACTATCGCTATCTGCCCTATATCGGGGCTGTGGAGTGATGCTCCGAGCCCGCCCTTTACCGGCGACAGCGGACGCACTCAGGTCTCGGCGGTGAAGATGGGCCTGGTCGATTTGGCGAGTGCCAAAATCCCTCGTTTGCCGCACCAGATTGTTTGGGTAAACACGGTATCCCCCGCAGCATCGACGGCCGATGAGTGCATCGGGCAAGAAACTGCAGGCGATAATGGATATGCGGCCTTGACAGCAAGGCGCGCAACGCCCCGACCTACTAAGTCTAGAAGCACCGGGTGACGCGAATTTGACAGGCGCGCGGAGGCTTGCAGCTTCATGTGATGTTAACGCGCAGAATTTAAACAATCACAGAATACTGACAGCTTTCAGTCATCATTCATGACCACTCCCTTCGTTTTGCCGGTTTTCCAGACGTTTCGAACGGAAGGAGAAATCATTGGCCGTTTGCTCGTAGGCTATGACGAGCTTGAAATTGCTCTTTGCCGTTGCGTTGCGGAGGTCGTGAACGATCTCGATACGGTCGTCAGAAAAATGTTCAAGAAACGGAGCGGAGCCGGGCGCATAGAGACCGCGGTTTCGATTGGCAGATGTAGTTATAAATCTTTTGGGTGCGGTGAGTTATTTGATGAGGTAATTGACGGAATGCAACATTGTTTAAAAATCAGAAATCAGTTTGCACACTGTAATTTCTACGAAGACCCACATAACTCGACAAATTTACTATTTGCTAATGTGGAAGAACTTGCGAAACAGAAAACCAAAATAGATGAATTGATTTCCGTTCCAGCAAAACGAATCACGCAAAAATTGTTGGAGGAACAGGCGATATATTTTACCTCTATATGGGAATGCTTTTCGTTTTTGGCATGTGAAGCGCGAGTACAGGCAGGGAAGTATTCAGAAAATTCTTATTCAGTCGGAAAGGTAAAAAAGCCACAGACGCACGTCCCAAGCTGATTTTTCTGTAAAAAGCACCTGCTGTGCGAGACATGCAATGAGGCGGATCGTTCCTCTGATTATTGGAACACTTGTCGGGCTGATCGCGGTCATCGGAAACGGGAAGTGTCAGGACATCCCACCCGAGATTGCGAAGTCTCTGGTGATTATCGACGTGCAAGGCGATGGTGGCTTCGGTTGTCAAGAGCTAGGAACCCTCCAAGCTATTTTAGGAGCCTTCGGAGAAACACAGGACAGAGCCGCTCGTGATCGCATTCTCGCTTCCTTGCTGGGCACAGGCGAATGCAGCAAGTTCGTGCGCGGAGAGGAGCTTTATGACTTACGAATAACGGGCGCGGTTCATCTCGTCCGACGCGTCACTGGCGGACCCTCGTACTTTTCAATCAGACTTGATGAACTCCCGCTCCCGCCACGCAGCTAGGCCTTCGTGGTCGCAAAGATAGGGGTTGTTTGCGACCAACACCGGAAGCGCGCCCAACAGCAGACGAGCAGAAATCTCCATCTGCAACGCGCGGCGTTAACGTCCGCTTAAAGGGGTAACTCGCCGTGAAGCATCACTTTTGGCCCGCAGTACTTCTCCTCGCGACCCTGCTCGTGGCACTGGCCTTCCCGGTGCAGGCCGCTTTTGTGGATGGACTTCAGCTCCTGAAATATTGCCAAGGCGAAGATCGGGCTGACCGGGCAATGACCCCCGACGAGCTGGTGCGAGCTGAGCACGACCGCTTCGAATGCTTTGGCTACATTGAGGGCGTGGTGGATGACTATGAATCCAGCACGAGGGTTTCTAATTTAACGCCCATTATGTGTACGCCTGCGGACATCAGGCTCGGCCAAGCCAAGATTGTGGTTCGACGATACCTCGAAACCCATCCGGAATTGCTGCACCTTCCAGCATGCCCTATCGTCCGCGCTGCGCTCAAGGAAGCCTTTCCGTGCATAACGAAATAGACGGCGGACCCCGAAGCCGGGCTCCCGCCGTCCGCAACCTATTCAATCGCCGGGAACGGATGCGACTTTGACAGAAGCACGGGACAGGCACACGGCGAGCAACCAAATGAAAGTGTCCACGCAGAGAGCAACGCCAATGGTTACGTTCAGTGCCAAACGTTGGATCAACACCAACTGCCTCGGCGGAGACGCCCTTAGGCCCGAAACCTTTGACGTGATTTCCAGCTTCACTCTGATGTGGAATTTCTTCGAAGGGGTGATGTGCGCCAACCGCGCGCACATTGGAGCCTTCGAAATCCTCTCCGATAAAATTTCTCAGCACCTTTCGCTTTCTGCCGAAATCGAGGCCGCTGTGCGGTTCTGGGCGGCTAGATACGTCTCAGGTGCCAATTTCAACCATCTGTTTCAAGGTTTGCACTTTCGCCCAAGGGACTGCCCGGAACGCGTTGAGGCCGTCCTGCGTGGCGAAAAGACTGATCCCCGAAGCCAACTCCTCGCGGTAATGATCATCACCTATCGGCTACGGAACAACTTGTTTCACGGCCTAAAAACAATCGATACATTGAATGAGCAAGCCCCCAACCTAGCTATTGCGTGTCGTGTGCTAGCAGCGATTGTTCAGGATTCACGGGCCCCGATTATCATTGTTCAAAAGGCAGCGTAGACGATTTTCCATTACCCTGTTATCCGACTTTCGGAGTTGTGCGGGTCGAGGCAGCCTGACACGCTGAACTCGGCGGCCTATTTTCCCGCCGGCGCCCAGACGCACTCCCGGTCGGGGCTAGGAGCCGCAGCGGAAACTGAGCGATCCAGCCGAGGAAGACCTTGCTGGGTCCGACACCAGGCACGATCCCCGGGCACCGCATAATCTCTTGTGCGACAGCGGTAGCTTCATGTCGGGAGCATTCGTCGTGGCGGCTTCACGAGAGCAGTGGGATCGCGCCGTAGGTGATCGTCGGCATTTAAGGGTAGCCCCAGCCATACGCCCCCAGCGAGAACTTGGTCGTGTTTGGAACGAGGTTCGTCCACATTCGGCAGTCGGTCATGACCCAACCGGGGGTGGGCGGCACCGAGTAGTCGAGCGCCGGGCACACAAGCCGTCGGAGCGGCGTACCCCCGGGCGCCCAATACTCCCAGCGGTAGCGCCCGATCCCGTTCCCGAAATACATGCGCTCAAGGGCTTTCGCCTGCGCTATCGAGGCTCCGTCGTAGTGTTCGTGGACGATGGTGTCGATCGCCCGGATGCCCGTCTGCAAACCAATGAACGGCACGTCGATCGTGGCTTCGATGTATCGGGTGTAGGCTCGGCCAGTGCGTTTCTGCGGCCGACAAGAAGCCTCCGGGGCCTGGTAGATGTTGGCTGTCACGGAGTGCCAATCAGGCCCGACATCGGCGCCCCATAGAATCCAGTTATCACCACAGAAGAAGATGTCCTTTGGGACACCGCCATCTTTGGTTTTTATCGCCACAGCCGGGCCGTCCGCACGCACCGCGTAGATGTCGCCCCCGTCGCCCGGAGGCCGGAAAGTCACCTCAAAAGGTGCTGTGCTGAAGGCGTTTACAACGGCACCCGAAGAGAGAGTCCCGGCGTCCTGATCAAGGCCTGACCCAGGTCCGGGCCAATCCTGTCTACGGTAAGGCAGGACCGTCGAAGCCGCCCCCGGTGAGAGATATGCCAGGAACGGCCCGGAAACAATTCTGGGAGGACTGCCATAGGCCCCATTAGATGTTTGGGCCGGGGGCGGCGGAGAGTCCGGTCCGCAGGCCGCTAGTAAGGCTGCCAGGAGGAGAGAAAAAACGCGGGCCATCAGGCTATGCCGAAGCGTGAGCCACCGATTACTTTTCCGCTAGTGACCAGACACAGTCCCAGTCGGGGCTGGGGGCTGTGGTGCACAACTGGGCGATGCGGCCGAGGAACACTTTGCTCGGTCCGTCGCCGGGCATGATCTCGAGGCAACCCTCGAAAGCCGCGCGCGCCTCCTCCCAATTTTTGCGGCGATAGGCGGCGAGCGCCTCCTCAAAGGCATCGCGTAATGCCAATCGCTCGCCGTCAACCTCGCCTTTGCGGCCGAGCAATTCGAAGATGCGTTGCGGCTCGGTCTTGCCGACGACCAATACCTGATCGATCTCGCGGGTCTCGACCCGACTTGCAGCGAAACGGTTTGTCGTCTCGTTGATCAGCGCGCGCGTGCCATAGGTCTTGTTGGCACCCTCGAGGCGCGAGGCCACATTTACGGTATCGCCGATCACAGTGTAGTTTCGAGTCTGTTCCGAGCCTATGCTGCCCACGACCACGTCGCCGGTAGCCACGCCGATGCGCATGTCGAGCTCCGGAACGCCGCGTCTGAGACCCATCAGTTCAGGGAGCTCGGCGCGGAATAAAGCCAGCCCGGCGAGCTGATCGAGCGCCGCGAGACAGGCTAGCCCGGGATGCTCTTCGGCGCTGGTAAAGGGCGGGCCCCAGTAGGCCATAATCCCGTCACCGATATATTTGTCGATGATCCCGTTGTTGTGCCGTATCGCCTCAGACATCACGGTCATATAACGGTTCAGCACGTTGACCAGAGCGGCCGGCGTCATGCCCTCGCTAAATGCGGTGAACCCCCGCATATCGCAAAACAAGACGCTCATCTCGCGGCGCGAGCCTTTGGCGTCGGTCACTTCGGGCCGATCGAGCAACCCGGCAACAATACGCGGATCGACATATTTGCCAAAGGTGTCGCGGATCTGTGCTTTGGCCCGCAATTCGCCGACCATGCTGTTGAAAGACTGGGTCAGCCGGCCGATTTCGTCGCGCGATGTAATCGGGACGACGGTATCGAGGGCGCCATGCTCCACTGCCGCGGTGCCGAGCAGCAAGCGGCGCACCGGACGCACGAGGCCCAAAGTGACGGCGGCGGCAAGGGTGATGCCGAGTGCGGCGGCGATTGCCAACAATGCGATGCCGATCGCGACGACGCGCCGCTGGTAGTCGCGAGTTCCGACAATCGCGGCGCTCGCCAGCCGCCGCATTTCGCTCCGCGCCGCCTCGATCTTGCGGTCGAATTCGTCGCGCCAATCGTCGAGCTCACCGAGTAATTCACCTGTTAGCGGCTTGTCGCCCGACTCGGCAGCGGTTAGCAATTTGCCGAGGACCGACTCGTAATGCTGCCGTTCCTCCTGTAGGACTGCGATCTTTTCGTCCAGCCTTGCCAGCGTGACGTTATCGTCGAAATCGAGAGGGTCAGCGATCTGCCGGTTGATGTATTGGCGTGCATCGGCGACCCGTTCGTCGCTCGTCTTGCCGGTGCTCGAAACCTGCTGGCGCAGCTGATCGAGTTTTGCGGCGTCGTCCCCGCGGTCGGCGAGCGCCAATAGCAGCCGGCGGACATAGGCCGATTCTTCGACCGAGCGAATATTGGCCTGCGCGAGCGCGACATAGGCCGGGAAATAGTTCTGATCGATGATCCCGAGCTGACCGTCGACGGTACGCGTCATGCGCATGCTCAACAATGCCGCAGCCGCCATCAGGATCAGCAGCCCGACAGCGATGCCAAAGATCTTCAAGCCGATTGGAAAACGCATGGCGCCGCCTCCGAGCGGCAAAAAAGCCGGCGGCAGGACCGGCCGGCCGATAGATGCGCCGCGGATTATAGCGGAGTGGCGTTACGTCGCGACGAATAGCCTTCGTTTAGACGGCGGCCGGTCAGCGAGGTCGGTCGGCGTCGGGCGGGATCGATCCGCTCCGGTGCGGAACGCTGCGTCGCAATAGGGGCTGCCATCCGCATCTGCATGATCCGCAGCGGCGCCATCCGGGTTAAACTCGGTCAACGCGGCGCGATCGGCCGCGATCTTCGAGGGGGGGGGAAAATGGCTGCAAATCCGCGAGGTCGGAACATTGCATCCGCCGGGCTCGATCGCCGGGAGTTCCTGGCGTGCATGTCGCAGACGGCAGGCGCCGTCATCGCATTCGGCGCGCGGCGCGCCTTCGCCGACGGTGACTCGATCGTCGAGACGACATCGGGAAAGATCCGCGGCTTCTCTGGCGGGACCGTGCAGGTCTTCAAGGGCGTCCCCTACGGGGCGTCGACCGCTGGAAAAAACCGTTTCATGCCGCCGCATCCGCCTGAGCCATGGACCGGAATCCGGGACACCGTCGCCTATGCCGGGCACGCACCGCAATGGCCGTCGACGACGGCGCGGCGGCCGGAGCTCAAGACTTTGCTCGGGCAACCCGACACGACGCCGACCGGGGAAGACTGCCTGACATTGAATTTGTGGACGCCGGGCCTGGACGGCAGCGCGAAGCGGCCGGTCATGGTTTGGCTGCATGGCGGCGGCATGGCCTATGGGTCGGCTAATCGGGCCCTTTACGACGGAACCAATTTGGCGCGGCGCGGCGACGTGGTCGTCGTCGGTGTCAATCATCGGCTCAATGTCTTCGGTTTTCTCCACCTTGCCGATATTGGCAGAGAGGCCTACTCACACTCGGGCAATGCCGGGATGCTCGATCTCGTTGCGGCACTGCGCTGGGTGCATGACAATATCGACCGATTTGGCGGCGATCCCGGCAATATCACGATTTTCGGAGAATCGGGTGGCGGCGGCAAAGTCAGCACGCTCCTCGCCATGCCGGGGGCGAAGGGCCTCTTTCACCGGGCGATTATTCAGAGTGGCGCCGCTATTCGGTTGTCGACTCGCGAACGTGCCAACGCGTTGGCCGAGGCGGTGCTGAAGGAACTGGGACTTGGCAAGAATGAGTGCGATCGGCTGCAGAGCGTGCCGGTCGAACGGCTGATCGCAGCATTGACACCGGCCCAGCAAGCGGTCGGTCCGAGCCCCCGGCCAATGCTCGACCGCTACGTTTTCGGGCCGGTGGTCGACGGCGCCGATCTTCCTGCGCATCCCTTTGATCCGGCGGCACCCGCTGCCTCCGACGACATCCCGCTGGTGATCGGCAACACCAAGGACGAGGCGTCGTTGTTTCTGGTGGGTGACGACAAGGTGTGGAACGGGACGTTGACCGAGGCGGAGCTGAAGGCACGCGTGGCGCGCGTCGCCGGTGCCGATACCGATCGCGTACTCGAACTCTACCGGGCCCGCGATCCCAAGGCGAACCCGGCCGAGCTGCTGATCGCCGCGCTGACCGGCGGTAATTTCTGGGTTCGCTCGGTCATGCTGGCCGAGCGCAAGGTCGCCCGGAACCGCGCGCCGGTCTATTTCTATGCGTTCAATTGGGCAACACCGGCCTTCGGCGGCCGGCTCAAATCGCACCACGCGATCGATCTCCCGTTTACCTTTGATACTGTTGATGCCGCGGGTACGAGCGCCGGCCTTCCCGGCGCCCAGCAGCTCGGTGATGCGATGTCCGCTACTTGGGCAGCATTCGCCCGCAATGGGACCCCGGATAATGCCACGATCCCGCATTGGCCGGCCTACACGCTCGCCGATCGTGCGACCGTGGTTCTCGATACGACCTGCCGGGTCGATAACGATCCCGGCCGTGACGCTCGGCTGCTATGGGGCGGGATCGCGCAGGCTTGACGTGACGGCGGTGTGCCTCAGCGCGCGGCGAATTGCGTCGCCCCGAAATAATTCTCGCGCTCGGCATCGTTGATCGGGCCGCGCCACGCGCGGTCGGCCAGCACCTCGACCCCGCGCTGTACCGCCGGCCGCGCCGCCATCTCGTCGTGCCAGCGTTTGACCGAGGGGTAGTCGGCGAGGTCGATGTTGCGCCGCTCGGCACCGCGGATCCACGGAAAGGTGATGATGTCGGCCATGCTGTATTCCTCGCCGGCGAGCCAGTGCGACTCCGCGAGGCGATGATCGAGCACGCGATGCAGGCGCTTGACTTCGTTGGTGTAGCGCTCGATCGCGTACGGGATCTTTTCGACCGCGTAGCTGGCGAAGTGGTTCCATTGACCGAACATCGGCCCGACGCCGCCCATCTGGAACATCATCCATTCAAGACATTTGTAGCGGCCGATCGGGTCCTTCGGGATCAGCTTGCCGCCGTTTCTTTCCGACAGGTAGATCAGGATCGCTGCCGATTCGAACAATGTGAAGGGTTTGCCGCCGGGGCCGTCGGAGTCGACGAGCGCCGGGATCCGGTGGTTCGGCGTGATCTTCAGGAATTCGGACTTGAACTGGTCACCGGCACCGATATCAACCGGGATCACCTTGTATTGCAGGCCGAGCTCTTCGAGCGCGATGTGCACCTTGTGGCCATTGGGGGTCGGCCAAGTCCAGACTTCGAGCATGCCAGGGTCTCCGGTTTGCCGCGGGGAACGTGTTCGGGGCCCGATATTAGGAATTTCCCGCGGATGGCGGAAGCGTTGCCGAACCCGCTCGGAATGCGTAGAAGGACGCGATGAACCGGCGCCGGCAAATCCAACTGAGCCCCGATGAGCAGGCCGCATTCTTTCGCGAACAGCGCAAGGCCGCTCTCGCCACTCTCGACCAGCACGGCTTCCCCCACGTCGTGGCGATGAATTATTTCGCCGAGGACGGCGCCTTCTACATGACCTCATACGCCAAGGCCCAGAAAGTGGTGAACATCCGGCGCAACCCAAAGGTCGCATTGATGATCGAGAAGGGCGACTCCTACGCCGAGCTGCGCGGGGTCATGGTGCGCGGCCGTTGCGAGATTATCGAGGGCGCCGAAGCCGTAAGGGCGGCGTTTACCGGGATGGCCGAGGCGCGGGGTACGACTCCGTCGCGGCCGAGCGACGCGGGCGACAGCGCGCCGAAGCGGGTGGTGCTGAAGGTCACCCCGGAGAAGATCACCAGCTGGGACCACAGCAAGCTGGGCGGTCGATACTGACGAGCCGGCTACTTAATCGCCGTCGTCGACATCCGGGGCGGCAAGGCGGCGGAGCGCCTCGCCGGTCGCGCTGTGAGGCAGCCATTCAGTTCGGGTGCTTATACCGACCCGCCGATAAAAGCCGCGTGCGGGGTTCCAGTCCAACACATTGAAATGGAGCGCCGGCCAGTCGCGCTCGATCGCGATCGCGGCGAGCCTTGCCATCAGCCGCCTGCCAACGCCGCGCCGGCGCGCCCACTCTCTGACGTAGAGGTCCTCGAGAAAGAGCCCGGGCCGGCCCTGCCAGGTCGAAAAATCCGGGTAGAACAACGCAAAGCCGGCGGGCTTATCGTCGACGAACGCGAGTAATGCCTCGAAATGGCGCTCCGGTCCGAACCCATACCTGCGAAGATCATCCTCGGTAGCAACCACCGCCTCGGGCGCCCTTTCGTAGGCGGCCAACTCGCGGATCAGGCGCAGCAGCAGGCCCACATCGTCCGCGGTGGCAAAGCGAAGCGTGATCGCGCTCATGTATTCTGACCAACTCAGTTGACCATCGGGCGCGCCGGGGCTATATCCGTTACATTACGGAGGTTGAAGCCATGGCCGTGCAAGTCAACATAGCCGAAGCGAAGGCGAAGCTCTCTTCGCTGCTCGCTCGGACCCTCGCCGGCGAAGAAATCGTCATCGCGCGGGCCGGCAAGCCGTTGGCGCGCCTAGTGCCGATCGAGAAGCGGACGCGGCGCAAAAGCGGAGCTTGGCGCGACTGGAAGATCTCCAGCGACGTCCTGTTGGAGCCCATGGAACCCGAGGACCTCGACGCGGCCGAGGGGAAGTATACCGACGAATTTGGCATCACGCTTCCGCGATCGCCCGACTCGTGAGGCTGCTGGTCGATACCCACGCCCTGCTGTGGTGGCTGACGGACAATCCGCGGCTCTCCTACACAGCCGAAGCCGCGATCTCCAATCCGGATAATGACGTCTTCGTCAGCGCCTGTATCGGGTACGAAATAGCCTACAAACAACGATTGGGGCGATTGCCGGCCTTGCCCGAAAGCCTGCCGCGCCGCCTGGAGCGAGACGGCATCGAAACGTTGCCGGTCTCTCTCGCCCACGCCCTTGCCGCCGCGGCACTTCCCGGACCGCACCGCGATCCCTGGGACCGGATCATGATGGCTCAGGCGTTGGTTGAGCACTGTCACGTGGTTTCGGTCGACAGGGTGTTTGCCGATTACGATGTGCCGATAGTCTGGTAGCGCCCCGATCGACGGGATGCTCACCGTTCGCGCCATTCGCGGCGTGCGCTCGCCGGATGGCCAAAATCGCGCGGTACCAGACCGGCTTGGAACCAGGTCACGAAGGTATAGATGCTGAACACCGGCAGGCGCAGCCGCTCGGAGAGCGCGCGGGCATAGGGCACCATATTGGTGCATTCGAGCAGAACCGCGCCGACGTCACGGTGGCCGCTGACGAGCGTGTCGCCGGCGGCGAGGATGTCGCGCTCGGCCGCGGCCACGTCGAGCCGCTCCTCGTCATTGATCATGACACGGGTGAACTCGCTGCCGTCGTCGGTGCCGACGACCGGGGTCGCGGGATCGGCGTCGGCGGCGAGCAAGTGCTCCTCGGTGAGGTTTTCAGCGCTGACCGTGAGGATCCCGGCGCGCTTGCCGGGCGGCAATACGCGCTCGATAAACGGGATCTGCATCAGGCTCGAGGTCGCGACCGGCACGCCGACACGTGCCGATATCTGGCGCTGGTAGAGCGACAGAAACCCGCAAGTCGTGGTGATGCCGTCGGCACCGAGGCGCACGAGCTCTTCGGCGGCGTCGAGAAATTTGTCGAGCAGGCCCCGTGCCCCGTCGCAGACAACGCGGCGCGGCGAGGCTCCCGGCACGACCTTGTAGAGCACCGGAAACGGCCATGTCTCGGCGTTGCCCATATCGCCGGGAATACGCGGGAATCGTGTCTCGAGCATCAAGATGCCGACCCTGGCCCCGTAGAGCGACTTGCCTCCCAAGGCGATCCTTGACCCCTCGACCATTGTTTCCACCCGTGAACAGTGACGATGTTGCTCTCGATGTCCAGTGCGCGCTCGCCCGGCTGCAATGCAGCCATCTCAACCCTTGTGCGGCCGCTGACCGACGGTGTCGACGAGTGCCACCTCGCGGCCTCGTTGGCAATTTCCGGAGTGTCGATCGCGCGCTAGAGTAGCCCTGCGGTGATCGGCCGACAACGACGCCCCCGCTCAGACAGCAAGGAGATGACGACAGCGGACGAGGCCAAGCCGGCAGCGATGGATGCCAGCGCGGTACCATCCAGCCGATCCGCTCGAGCCTATCCCGAGCCGTTCGCGTCGCGGGTCGCGGGGCGGACCCGGAAGGCGCCGGGCGACGTCTTCGGCCTGACCCACTTCGGAGTGAACCCAACGCGGTTGCCGCCGAGCGGCATGTCGGCGCTGCGCCACACCGATCCACGAGAACCAGCGCGGCGCCGGCCGGTGGTTCTTCAAGACCGCCGCGGAACGGGAACGCCTCGCGGCTGCGGCGGAATAGCGGACTGCCGCGCAGCCGTCAGAATGTCATGCTAAAGGTGAGCCGCACCGACGCCGGCTCGACCGGTTTGAAGCTGATGTCGTAGACGGGCTTGGTCTCGTTCGCCAGCTGCGAGGGATAGAAATAATCGATCAGGTGGGCGCCGGTATTATCGAACGGATTGAAAATGTCGAGCCATAGCTTCGCCTGCTCGGAAAATTTGTAGCCGATCCGCAAATCGACGAGCGTCGTCGGTTTCGAGGTCACGCTGTCGTCCTCGATCAGCGGCCGCCGACCGAAATAGCGAAATTTAAGCGCGCCGAGCCAGGGACCGAGATCCTCGACCGTGGCACTCGCGGTGGAGATGAGATCCGGGCTGTTCGGGATATAGCTGCCGGGATGGCCAGGCTCGGTATCGCTGGTGCCGGGATCGCCGTTTGCGTAGCGCACGTGGGTCGCGGCGAAATTGCTGTCGAGGCGCAGCCAGGGAAGCGGTTTGTAGGAGGCGCTGAGCTCGACGCCTTTGCGTTGGCTCGGGCGACCGGGTGTGGTCTCGGCCTCGTCGCCGTCAAAGGTTGCCTCGCTGGCGAGATTGAGCACGAAGAGCGCCCCTCGAATTTGAGGTTGGGCACCGGCTCCGACCGCACTCCGACCTCGTAGCCGGTCGCCTTGGTCAGCAGCGGCGTCTTAACCTGCGGCACGACGGTGGGATTGCCCTGCATCTGGTTGATCTCGGTCTGCAATGCATCGACAGTGGTCAACGCGCCGCGTAAATCGTTGCTGTGAAATCCTTGGCCGACACTGAGGTAGTATTCGGTCTGGTTCCAGGGACCGAAGACCAGATTGCCCTTCGGGCTGGTGATGGCCTGGACGATCGTACCGGAATTGGCCTGCAGGGTGCTTTCGTCCGACCCGTAGTAGAGATCCTCGCGCAGACCGGTCACAGTGCGGAATTTGTCCAGCCATTGGATCCGGTTTTCGAGATAGAGGCCGGCGCTCGCTTCGATCACATGGTCGTCGCGCGGTGAACCGCACCACCCGCCCCATGGTCTCTGCCAAATCGATATGAATGTCGTCTGTACGGGTCTGAAAGCCGACAGTGTTCTGGGCGGGGAACAGCGACGATGCAGCGCATCACCATACCCTCGACGACGAGCTTGTGGCAGCGCTCGACCGGGTCATTGGTGATTGCGGCTATCAGAACCGATCCGAAGCGATCCGCGATCTCAACCGGGCAGGGATGGCCCAGATGGAGGACCGGCAAAATGGCCGACAGCCGGGCGTAGCAGCACTCGTCTACGTCTATGATCACCAGGAGCGTGAGTTGGCGAAGCGCTTGACCGAGGCTTTTCACGATCACCACGATCTGTCGGTCGCTTCGATGCACGTCCACCTCGACCACGAGAGTTGCCTGGAGGTCGCAGTGCTGAGAGGGGTGCTGGGCGACATCCGGCACTTCGCCCAACATGTTGTTTCAGAGAGCGGCGTGCGTCACGGACGCCTCGTCATCGTTCCCGTCGAATTCGAAAGTCAACGACATGCCCATGGCGCCGAACCGAGCCGGCGCCATCTCCGCGTGCATGTGCGCGAGGCGGGGTAAGAATAGCCGTGGTAAATTCGCGGCCGGTCACGATAAAGGCCGTGGCGCATGGCGATGCGCGCGACCTCTGGGCAGGGTAAGGGCTGGAGAATCGCGACCTTTCGCGCGAATTCGGGACGTGCAGCGCTGGTGTTCCCGTGCTCGGCATGGCTGCCATTGGCTATGCCATCCTCGCCGGTCGGCGCAGTCTCACCGAATTCAATCTGGGCTGGCAGATGGCCACCGGGCGGCAAGGGCAGGCGGACCGGAGCCAGGGCCAGCGGCAGCGCTAATGTCGGGGCGCCTTCTCCCCGACCGCGACGTCGGCCGAATTCCAAGGGTCGATCTACGAGAACCAGCGCCCCGCCGGAAGGCGGTTTTTCGATACCGCCACAGAACGCGAGCACCCGGCTGCCGAAGAGAAGCTTCTCCGGCCCTGCTCGTTGGAGCCGGGCCGGAAGTCGGCAGGTCTCAGTTCGGGTGGAAGACCAATGTCCGCAACTCGATGCTTTCACGCGGCCGCGCATCGGCAGGAGTCGTCGGGTCGGTGAACGAAGTGTGCGCCATGAAACGCGCCCGCCCGTCGGTCTTCGTGTCGCAGCACTTGAGCAGCACTGCTTCGTCCCGCCGCATCTCCGGCACATAGTACCACCGGTGCGCCGGGTTGTAGGTCACCGAGTAGGTCTCGCCGACCCGGTGGCGATAGACCAGATCCGAGGGAACGAGATCGGTGGGATCGATCGTCCGGGCGTCGCACATCGCGAGCGGGGCGTCCTGCAGCGGGCCGTGGATCGGACGCCACAGGTTGATGACCTGGACGCGGCCGCGCAGCAGCTCCTCGGCGTCCTCCGGCAGCAAGTCGCGCACCCGCTGCGGACCCGATGTGGCGGTATGGTCGACATGCACGCGCGTCGCGGGCTGCGGCGGCACGCCGGCAGCGCGTCGCGTCGCGCCCGGCACGCGGCGGCGCTGCAGATGGTCGAAGATGAAGACCCGGCTCGCACCGGTCACCTCGGCGATGAAGCGCTCGGCCTCCGGATAATAGATCCGGCGCACTTCGTCCTCGTCCCAGAAGTCGCGCACCGCAGTGCGCTGTTCAACGAGTGCGAAGCCCTGCCGGTCGAGTGCGACTTCGGATGAGATCGGCCGCATGTCGTGGATGCGCACCGCGTGCGCCTCGTGCGCCATGTTCGTGGGTGGCGCCTCGGGGCCCGCATCGTAGGCGTAGTAACGCGGCCGCTCCGGGATCGGAACGAGGTAATTCAGCTCGCCCTCGACAAAACGCAGGCGGTCTGGAGTTGCCATAGTCTGTTCCTCCTTGGCTGTCGTGAAGTCGAAACGTGCCGAGTCGGCGTTGCTGTTCAGCAGCATACGGCGATCAGGCGAAAAACCGAAGCACATAGGTGCGCCGGCGGCGTCATTCCCGCCAGAAGGGCTTATTGGTCAGGAATTCGGCGTCGGCCCGGGTGAGCCCAATGTCCCGGAGCATCCTCTCGTCGAGCGTAGCGAGTTCGGCGCGGTCGTGCGCCCGCCGCCGCCACTCGCGAAATGTCGCGAGCACCCGGCCTGCCAAATCGCTAGCCGCCCTTCGCGGCCGGTGATGCGAGAATGGGCCGAGCCGATGACGCGGTATCTCGAAGTGGATGGCCGCCATTTGAGCTCTCCTAATGTCAGCGAGTGTTGCGAATGCGCTCATGAGAACCATTTGTTCCTAAATTGGCGGCGATGAGCAAATCGACAAACGAGACTTTCTCAGCCACGGCTTAGGGATTCTCATCTGGCATGAGCGGCCATCTTCCGCCTCTGAGCGCGCTGCGGGCATTCGAAGCGGCGGCCCGGCACATGAGCTTCAGCAGAGCCGCGGACGAGCTCCACGTCACGCCGGCCGCGATCAGCCATCAGATCCACGCTTTGGAACAGGATCTCGGAGTCAGGTTATTTCACCGAATGAACCGGTCGATCGAGTTGACCGCCTCGGCCCGGGTGCTGCTGCCCGGCCTGTCGGAAGCCTTTGCCGGCATCCAGTCTTCGGTCAAACGTTTGCGGGCGCACAACGACACCGGGACGTTGACCGTGACCGCATCGCCTTCCTTTGCCGCCAAATGGCTGGTCCTGCGGCTTCACCGGTTCCAGGAGCAGTGCTTCGAGGTCGATGTGCGGATTTCCGCGACCGACGACGTCGTCGATTTGACCAAGGGCGATTTCGACATCGCGATACGCTACGGCACCGGGAATTATCCTGGCCTCGAGGTAGAGCTGCTGTTGACAAACGAGGTGTTTCCGGCCTGCAGCCCGCAGCTGTTGGCCAACGGCCCGCCGCTGCGTACGCCCGAGGATCTGCCGCTCCACAACCTCATTCACGATCAAGCGATCGAGCGAGATCCGTTGGTGCCGACCTGGTCGATGTGGCTGAAAGCGGCGGGAGTGAAGAGTATCCCTGAGACGGCGGGCGTCAGCTTCAACAACATTCACTTGGCGCTCGATGCCGCGATCGCCGGACATGGGGTGGTGTTGGCCTACAGCACGATCGCCGCCGCCGACCTCGCCGCCGGCCGCCTGGTCCGGTTGTTCTCGCTCGCGCTCCCCGACCAATTCGCCTACTACATCGTCACCGCGCCCGGAGCGCTCGAACGACCGAAAGTACGGGCCTTCCGCGATTGGCTGCGCTGCGAGGCCGATCGGCGGCCTGAGGTGGTCACGTCGCTTCCGGGCTGCTAGCGTAGGGTCGGAAACCAATTCTCGCTGGAGGGACAACAGATGCAGTTTGGCTTCAGCCCACCGGTCAGTGGACCACTCTCGTCGCCCGACAATCTCGCGCGCATCGCGGGCGAGGGCGAGGCGATCGGCTACGACTACGCCACGATCAGCGATCATGTCGTCATTCCCCGGGACATCGAGGCCAAGTATCCCTACAGCGATACCGGTGAATTCCCCGGCCGCTCGCGCGGTGACCGCCACGAGCAGCTGACTGCGGTCGCCTTTGTCGCCGGCCGGACCTCGCGGCTGCGTCTCGTCACCTCGGTCACCGTCGTGCCGCACCGGCCGGCGGTGCTGCTCGCCAAGATGCTCGCCACGATCGACGTGCTGTCGAAGGGGCGGCTCGTCTTTGGCATCGGTGCCGGCTGGATGCGCGAGGAGTTCGAAGCGCTCGGGGTGCCGCCCTTCGCCGAACGCGGTGCGGTCACCGACGAATACCTGAACGCCTGCCGCGAGCTGTGGACCAAGGACGATCCGCGGTTTGAGGGTCGTTACGTCAAGTTCGCCAACATACTGTTCGAGCCCAAGCCGGTGCAGAAGCCGTACCCGCCGATCTGGGTCGGCGGCGAGAGCGGGCCGGCATTGCGCCGCACCGCCCGGCTCGGCGATGGCTGGTACCCGATCGGCACCAATCCGCAGCACCGCCTCGACTCGATGAAGCGTTTCCACGGAGGGGTTGAGCGGCTGCGCCGTCTGACCCGCGAGGCGGGCCGCGACCCGTCAAAAATGGCGCTCGCCTATCGCGTCACGGGGTGGGGCAGCGCGTTGCCGGCTCGCGCCGACGACGGCGAGCGGCGGCTGTTTTCCGGTCAGACGGCAGATGTCGTGGCCGATTTGCGGGCGTTCCGCGATTTCGGCGTCGGCTATGTCGATTTTAATTTCGCCGGCGCCACCGCCGACGCGATGATCGCCGACATGCGGCGGTTTCGCGAAGACGTGTTGGCAAAGGTATAGGAAGGAACAGGCGTTGCTGAAGCTCGGATACAAGGCGTCGGCCGAACAGTTCGGGCCGCGCGAGCTGTTAGAGTTCTCGTGCCTGGCCGAGGCGGTCGGCTTCGACTCGGTCTTTGTCAGCGACCACTTCCAGCCGTGGAAACATACCGGCGGGCACGCGCCGTTCTCGTTTGCTTGGCTCGGCGCGCTTGGCGCCAAGACGACGCGCGTCAAGATCGGTACCAGCGTCGCGACGCCGACCTTCCGCTACCATCCCTCGGTCGTGGCGCAGGCGGTCGGCACGCTCGGCGCTATGTTTCCGGACCGGGTAATCTTTGGCGTTGGCACCGGCGAATCACTGAATGACGTGCCGGCAACTGGCATCAAATGGCCGGGCTTTCGAGAGCGGCAGGGCCGGCTGCGCGAGTCTATCCTGTTGATGCGGCGACTGTGGACCGAGGAGCGGGTGACCTTTGATGGCCAGTATTACCGCACCCGTGGAGCGACAATTTACGACCGCCCGGAGACGCCGGTGCCGATCTGGATCGCAGCCTCGGGGCCGACCGCCGCGGCGATGGCTGGTGAGCTCGCGGAAGGGTTCATCTGCACTAGCGGCAAGGGGGATGCCCTGTATCGCGACACCTTGCTCCCCAAGGTCGAGGAAGGGCTGCAGCGAGCCGGGCGCAAGATCGACAGCATCGAACGAATGATCGAGGTCAAGGTCTCGTTCGACACCGACCGGGACCGCGCGGTGGAGGACACGCGGCACTGGGCAGCGCTCGCGCTGACGCCCGAGGAGAAGATGAATGTCGAGGATCCGCTCGAAATGGAGCGGCTCGCCGCGGCATTGCCGCTCGAACGAGCGGCGAGCCGTTGGATCGTCTCCGCCGACCCCGAGGAGCAGCTGGCGCAGATCCGGCCCTATTTCGAGCTCGGTTTTACCCACCTCGTGTTCCACGCCCCCGGCCCCGACCAGTCCCGCTTCCTGAGGCTCTACGCCGAGCAAGTACTGCCGTTGTTGCGCGCCAAGCTCGGGGGATGATGCCATTTCCCGACCTGCCGCTGCCCCAGGCACGCCTTCACCCATTCCCTCCCCCGCGTGCGGGGGAGGGAATGGGAGGGGACTTGGCGAAGAGAAGATGACGGTGCCCGACCGGGTCACGATGACGGGGCTCGCCGGCGTGCCGTTGGTGAAGCCGGGTGACGAACTCGGCGCGATCGTCGCCGCCGCGTTCGCGACCAGCGGACTGGCTCCGGAAGAGGGCGATGTTCTAGTGGTGGCGCAGAAGATCGTCTCCAAGGCCGAGGGGCGTTTTGTCGATATCACGACCGTCCAGCCGTCGGAGCGCGCCATCGCGCTCGCCGCCCAGCTCGACAAGGACCCGCGCTTTGTCGAGGTGGTGCTTTCGGAATCGAAACGGGTCGTCCGTCACCGCCCGGGTTTGCTGATCGTCGAGCATCGTCTCGGTTTCGTCATGGCCAATGCCGGCATCGACCACTCGAACGTCGCGGCGGAGGACGGTACCGAGCGGGTGCTGCTGCTGCCGGTCGACCCGGACGGCTCGGCGCGCGCCTTACGACAATATCTGCTCGGTGCTTTTGGAATCGGTATCGGCGTCATCATCAGCGACAGCTTTGGCCGGCCTTGGCGCAAGGGCACGGTCGGCGTGGCGCTCGGCGCCGCCGGGCTGCCGGCACTCGTCGATCTGCGCGGCCATCCCGACCTCTTCGGGCGGGAATTACTGGTGACCGAGGCCGGCTTTGCCGACGAGATCGCCGCCGGCGCGGGGCTGTTGATGGGCCAAGCCGACGAAGCCGTGCCGATGGTTCTGGTGCGCGGCCTCGATTGGGCCGCCCCGGATGCGCCCGCCGCGGCGTTGATCCGTCCCGCGGAGCACGACCTCTTTCGATGAGCGTGCTCGCGCTGTCGGGCGGGATCGGCGGCGCCAAGCTCGCACTCGGGCTCTATCGCATCTTGGCGCCCGGAGCGCTGACCGTCGTCGCCAATACCGGCGACGATTTCGAGCATCTCGGGCTCGCGATCTCGCCTGATATCGATACGTTGCTCTATACCCTCGCCGACCTCGACAACCCGGAGCTGGGGTGGGGCCGGCGCGAGGAGACCTGGACCTTTATGGCCGCACTCGAGCGCCTCGGCGGCGAGACCTGGTTCAACCTCGGCGACGGCGATCTCGCCACCCATGTCGAGCGCACCCGGCGGCTCGCCGCCGGGGAGAGCCTATCGCAAATTACCGACGATTTTCGCCGCCGCCTCGGAATCTCTGCGCGGCTGGTGCCGATGAGCGACGACCGGGTGCGCACCCGGCTGCGAACGGCCGAGGGCTGGCTCGACTTCCAGGACTATTTTGTGCGGCAGCGCTGTGCGCCGGTGGTCCGCGAGATCGCCTTTGCCAACGCGGACGAGGCGCGACCGCAGCCGGCGTTCCTGACAGCGCTCGCCGACAAAAATCTACGGGCGGTGGTGATCTGCCCGTCGAACCCGTTCATAAGCATCGATCCAATCCTCGACCTGGCGGGGGTTCGCGACGCGCTGCGCGCGAGTGCTGCGTCGGTAATCGCGGTCTCGCCAATCATCGGCGGCAAGGCGGTCAAAGGCCCGACCGCCAAGATGATGGCTGAGCTCGGCCTCCCCGTGGACGCGGCCGCGGTCGCCCGCCATTACGGCGACATCCTCGATTTCTATGTTGCCGACGAGACGGACGCGGCCGAGGTCCGCGGTCTCGGGATCCCGGTGATCTTCGCGCGGACCTTGATGCTGTCGCTCGATGATCGCGAGGCATTGGCCCGGGTGGTGTTAGAAGCGGCCGGCCGAGGTTTGTGACATGGACCTGTGGGCGGTTGTGCCGGTCAAGGAACGAGGCTCGGCGAAGGAACGCCTCGCCCCGATGCTGCGGCCGCAGCTGCGGCAAGCGCTGGCCCTGGCGATGCTCGAGGATGTGCTGGTGGCGCTGACCGCGACCCCGGGTATTGCCGGACTCCTGGTGGTGACGGTGGACCCCGAGGCGGGCCGCTTGGCGGCGAGCTGGGGCGCGCGGTTGGTCGAGGCCGGCGCCCGCGACGGCCACACCGGCGCGGTGGCAGCGGCGATGCGGCTGCTCGTCGGCGAGGGCCGCGCCGCCATGCTAGCTTTGCCGGGCGATATCCCGCTCGTCACCCCGGCCGAGATCGCGCGGCTGCTGGCGGTGCACCCGCCGGCACCGTCCTTTACGATTGTTCCGTCGCATGACGAGCGCGGTTCGAACGCGATCGCCTGCTCGCCGCCGGATGCCGTGCCTTTGCGCTTTGGCGAAAACAGTTTCTACCCACATCTTCAGGCAGCCGAGGCCCGCGGCCTCCGGCCGAATGTGCTGCATCTGCCGGGGATCGCTCTCGACATCGACAATCCCGAGGATGTTCTATCTTTTATGCGCATCGATGTGCCCACCCGGGCCCGCGCCGTGCTTGCCGAGCAGCCTATGCAGCTCGTAGGAGGTTTTCGCCGATGACCACCGACGACGTCCTGACACGCGTAGCGGCCGGACGACGCCTAGCGGCGCCGGAGGCGCTGACGCTCGCGGACTGCACCGATCCACAGCCGTTGATGCGCATTGCGGCGGCTTTGCGCGACGCGGGGCACGGCGACCTCGTCTCCTATTCGCGCAAGGTCTTCATCCCGCTGACCCAGCTGTGCCGTGATGTCTGCCACTATTGCACCTTCGCCCATCCGCCGCGTCGCGGCGAGCCCGCCTATCTCGATCCCGATCAGGTGCTGGCGATCGCCCGCGCCGGAGCCCGTGCCGGCTGCCATGAGGCGCTCTTCACCCTAGGCGACAAGCCGGAATTGCGCTACGCCGCGGCGCGCGACGCCCTGGCGCAACTCGGCCATGAGACCACCCTCTCCTACCTCGCCGCGATGGCGGAGCGGGTGTTGCGCGAGACCGGGCTCCTGCCGCATCTGAACCCCGGCGTCATGACCCGCGCTGACCTCGATCTTCTGCGCCGGATCTCGGTGTCGCAGGGGATCATGCTGGAGAGCGCCGCCGAGCGGCTGCGCCGCCGCGGCGGGCCGCATTTCGGCTCGCCGGACAAGGAGCCGGTGGTGCGCCTCGAGACGATCCGCGCGGCCGGCGAGGCGGCGGTGCCGTTCACCTCTGGCATCCTGATCGGCATCGGCGAGACGCGGCACGAGCGCATCGAGTCGCTGCTCGCACTGCGCGACCTGCATGAGCGCTACGGACATCTGCAAGAGATCATCATCCAGAACTTCCGGGCCAAACCCGGGACCCGCATGGCGCAGGCGCCCGAGCCCGACCTCGACGACCATCTCTGGACGATCGCCGTGGCGCGGCTGATCTTCGGCTCCGAGATGAACATCCAAGCGCCGCCCAATCTGAACCCGGACGGGCTCGCCCAGATGATCGCCGCCGGGATCAACGATTGGGGCGGCGTCTCGCCGGTGACCCCCGACCACGTCAACCCCGAGGCGCCGTGGCCGGCGCTCGACCATTTGGCCGAGCGCACCGCCGCGGCCGGCAAGCTCCTCGTCGAGCGCCTAGCGATCTACCCGGCCTATGCGCGCGTCCCGGAGCGCTGGCTCGATCCAGCGTTGCGTACTCCTGTGCTGCACGCGGTCGACGCCCAAGGCCTCGCCCGCACCGATGATTGGGTGCCCGGCGCCGACACCGATCCGCCGGTCGAAACAAGAGCGGGACCGCCCTTCGCCGGCGACCCGCTGGCCTCGGTGCTCGACCGCGCAGCCGCTGGCGAGACGCTCGGCGAAACCGACATCGTCCGCCTTTTCGCCGCGCGTGGCACGGCCTTCGATGCGGTATGTCGGGCAGCCGATCGGCTGCGGCAACGGGTCAATGGCGACGTGGTCAGCTATGTCGTAACCCGCAACATCAACTACACCAACATCTGCTATTTCCGCTGCCAGTTTTGCGCCTTCTCGAAGGGCAAGCTCAGCGAGAATCTGCGTGGGCGGCCCTACGATCTCGACCTTGCGGAAATCTGCCGGCGGGTCGAGGAAGCCTGGGAGCGCGGCGCCACTGAGGTGTGTCTGCAAGGCGGCATCCACCCGGAATACACCGGGGCGACCTATCTCGCGATCTGCCATGCGATCAAGGAAGCGGTACCCGGCATTCACATCCACGCCTTCTCGCCGCTCGAAGTCTGGCAGGGTGCGAAGACCCTCGGTCGAAGCGTTCCCGACTTCCTGCGCCAGCTGAAGGCGGCCGGGCTCGGCTCCTTGCCCGGCACCGCCGCCGAGATCCTCGACGACGAGGTCCGCGCGGTGATCTGCCCCGACAAGATCAAGACGGCGGAGTGGCTCCACGTCATGGAGGCCGCCCACGCGACAGAGCTCAGGAGCACCGTCACGATCATGTACGGGCATGCCGACCGTTACGAGCATTGGGCACGGCACCTGCTGCGCATCCGCGCGCTGCAGGCGAAGACCGGCGGCTTCACCGAGTTCGTGCCGCTGCCTTTCGTGCCGATGGAGACGCCGATTTATCTCAAGGGCCGCGCCCGCCGCGGCCCGACCTGGCGCGAGGCGGTGCTGATGCACGCGGTGGCGCGCCTCGTGCTGCACCCTGTCATCACCAACATCCAGACCTCCTGGGTCAAGATGGGCAGCGACGGTGCGGCCTTCTGCCTCGCGGCCGGCGCCAACGATCTTGGCGGCACGCTGATGAACGAGAGCATTACCCGTGCGGCCGGTGCCGTGCACGGCCAGGAGATGCCGCCCGAGAGCATGGAGAGGGTGATCCGCGCGATCGACCGCGAGCCCCGCCAGCGCACGACGCTCTACGCCGACGCCCCTGCCGCACGCAAGACCACCTCGTTCGGCGCCGCCCCGCTTATCGAGCCGGTCAACACCCCGGCGCGCCGTTGGGAACGCCATCCCGAGCGCGCCGCCGCGGCTGATTGAGTCGCGTATCCCTCAGATCAGG
>Ga0209039_10001071_pt1 | contig 26376 bp, 21 predicted proteins | sample BogFormECP12_OM1_FD_188238 | JGI IMG/M metagenome (GOLD analysis project Ga0209039, IMG submission 188238) | Bog forest soil microbial communities from Calvert Island, British Columbia, Canada - ECP12_OM1 (SPAdes) (version 2) | ecosystem: Environmental > Aquatic > Freshwater > Wetlands > Bog ... | reverse complement strand
GAGCACCCCGGCCTTACTCATCGCTTCGGACCAGGCGCCAAACTGGCCCATATAAAATTCCATGTCTTCTTTGCTGACCTTGGAACCGGCTATTTCGTCGGCATAGAGCAGTAACAGGTATTTCACGGCTTCCTCCCGACAGGTTTTAGCAATTGTATCATCCAGCGCCAGCAGGTTGGTAGGTTGCGACCACCACACCTTTGTCGGTTGTTTTGGCGTCGATCAGCCGTAAAGTGGCATATACTCCGCCATCGGGGAAGAGATGGCGCCCAGATCCCAGAACGAGCGGATGGATCAGCAGCACGAACAGGTCGACTAGTTTATGCTTCATCAATGACTGCACCAGCTCGCCGCTGCCCATCACCATGAAGTCCTGACCCGGCTGGGTCTTGAGTTCGTCCAGCGCCTGCGCCGCATCTCCCTTGAGCAGGATCGAGTTGACCCACGGCAACGGCTCCTTCAGCGTGGTTGAGGCGACGTACTTTTGGGCATTGTTGAGCTGCTCGGTAAAGGGACTGCCGGTTTGGCTGGGCCAGTATGCATAGAAGCGTTCGTATGTGCGCCGCCCAAACAGCAGCGGGCCGATATTGGAAAGGCTTTCTCTGGCTACGCTGCTGGTCATGGCAGCATAGGGCGCTCCCCAACCGCCGTATTGAAAGCCTCCGCGCGGATCCTCATCGGGGCTGCCCGGCGCCTGCATGACCCCGTCCAACGTCACGTTCGTAAACACAATCACCTTGCGCATTTATAAGCTCCTTTTGCTGACTATATTACCAAATTTCGTCCGATTCTTGCAACTCGATAAGAAGAATCCTGGTTTCTGGCAAACAGTCCGTTTGCCTTTCATTTATGAAATGACGGTTATTATCTCTTTTTTTCACTTAAACATATAATTAGTATGATTTAGCTCATGTTTTACCCGTTAGCGCACAATCGGACACACCGCCAGAACTCAACCAGCCCATCTTTTAAATTGTTATCTCCAGCGAAGGAAGTTTACAACTATGCAACACGCACACTTCGGCCGCTCGTCAAACCACCCGCAAGGTACCTTTGCTAAGCGGGATGCCTTAGGGCGCTTCTTCTGCGCCATCACGTTGTTCGGTATGCTTTTGATGGCCGCTTTACCCACCATCGGGGCCTACGCTCAGGACGTCCAGACACAAACCCCAACCGCAGCGGTGACTGCCGCAGAGCCGACCGGTACACCAACCCAGGCGCCTTCGGCCACAACCGAGGCAACCGGTACAGTGGCAGATACGCCCTCAGCCACGCCGGTAACCCCGCTAGAGACGCAAACTAATGCGCCTCTACAAACCCAAACACTCGCGCAGGCGCAGTCAGTGCCTTCGGCTACCGCCAGCGCCACCCCATTAGCTACGGCCACGGCCGGCCTTGCAAAAATGCTGCTGAACACGGCCTGCCGGAGCGATGAAAAAACCGCCAGTTTCAAACTGGACGGGGTCAGCCTGTCGGTTTGCGCGCCATCTTTACCCGGCGACTTTATCACGCCTGATCCGAGCAGCTCCGACCAGATTGCCTCGTCTTCCAGGCTGAACCCCTATCAGGTATTCTCGATCACGGCCGTTCCATACGGTCTAAAAGTCAGCACAGAAAGCCTGCCAACTGCCGCGGCTGGACTGGCCGGGCAATACTTGCAAGATTTGAAGAATGCCCGCATTGCACAAGGCGGGCAGGTAAAAGCAGGACCGGATGCCGCCATTTTTGGCGGCCCGGCCAGCAGTATCGCCAGCCTGGTGAGCTTAAAAATCCACGGGGATAGCCCCAGCCGCGTGGTGATCGTGGAGTGGGTGGCGGATGCCGGCAAGCGCTTGTGGATCATCCGCTATTCGCAAGAAGTCAGCGCAAACGTAAACCAAACAAATGACAGCAATTTCAATGCCGCCATCCAACCGCTGGCAAATGTGATCGTCAGCAGCCAGGACATCAGCGGCGCCTCCACCAGCGCCAAATATTTTGCTGCGCCTAATCCACCACCACCAGGCGCGGGTATCATTGCGCAGGCCGCCGGCGATCTGCCATTTCCGTCCTGGTGGAACGGCGACTGCGATAAAAATAATTTTCCCGGCTCCTATGCATTGGGCGGTATCTACAAGGGCGTAAAAGCCTGCGGGCCGATCAATACAGAGAGGGTCGTTCGTTTTGCCTCAGGATTATACGGGGAATTGGAATGGCAGTGCGTGGAGCTATCCATGCGCTTCATGTACCTGGCCTACGGCATTTTGCCTTACCCCGGCAACGGTAACCAGGTCGTATCGAACTATTCAGCCCAACCGACCGATCGTGTCCACCTTGTAAAAAAATACAATGACACGCCGGGCGTCTACCCGCAAGCGGGGGATATTCTCAGTTACGGCATCGACACGACTTACGGGCATACCTCTGTGGTGAGCGGCTCCAGCGTTGACAGCAACGGCAACGGTACGGTTAATGTCATCGAACAAAATGTGAGCAGTCCCAGCAACGGCATGGAAACCCTGACGGTAAAAAACTGGCACGTCTATGCCTTTTATACCATTTACGGCTGGCTGACCCCGGGGAATAACCCGCTCCCCACCCTCAACAGCATCAGCAGCAGCCCCAGCAGCACGGTCACCAGCGCCATGGCCGGCACGCAAGGCCTGGTCGTGATTGCTTACGGCGCCAACTTCATCGGCAGCTCGGTGATACGCTGGAACGGCGCCAGTCTGGTCACGGCTTTTGTCAACAGCGGCGAATTGATCGCAGCCGTGCCCGACAACTATATTACAACCGGTAGCACGGCCAATGTAACCGTCCACACTCCCGGCCCGGGCGGGGGAACGTCTTCGGCCATGATCTTTACCATCAATAACCCTGTACCCGCCCTGACCAGCCTCAGTTCCAGCACGGCCTTGATCGGCGGCAGCGGTTTTACCCTGACGGTAGCCGGTTCAAATTTTGTAAGCGCCTCCCAGGTGCTGTGGAACGGCGCCGCTCTGAGCACCACTTTCGTTAGCGCCACCCAACTGACCGCCTCAGTGCCGTCCTCCGACCTGGCAAAGGCCGGAGCGGTGAATATCACCGTATTCAACCCGGCCCCGGCCGGCGGAACGTCCGGAGCGCAGACTTTTACGGTCAACTACCGCGTCCCAACGCTGACCTCGATTTCGCCCGGTTCGACTCTGGCCGATTCGAACAACCTGACCCTGACGGTCAAAGGCACCAACTTTGTACCCGTCTCAGTTGTGCGCTGGAACGGGGCCAATTTGGCTACCACTTACTCCAGCAGCACAAAGCTGACGGCAGTGATCCCGGCTGCAGATCTGATCCAATCGGCTGTGATACCCGTTACGGTCTTCAACCCCAGCCCGGGTGGGGGCACATCTTCAGCCACGAACTTCACGATCACCAACCCGGTTCCGAGCATGACCGGACTGGCGCCGGATCACCAGACGGCCGGGGCGGGCGCGTTTACGCTGACCGTGACCGGTAAGAACTTTGTCCCCAACTCAACCGTGCGCTGGAACGGGCTGGATCTGACCACCAGTTACGCCAGTCCCACCCAACTGACGGCACAGGTGACCGCACAACTGGCTGCCAATCCCGGCTGGATGAACATCGCGGTCTTCAACCCGACGCCGGCCGGCGGCACGACCGGAACATTGATCTTCAAAGTCGTCAGCCAGACCCCGGGCGTGTGCGTGGCAGCCAAAAGTATCTCCCTGGGCGGAAGCGACAGCAACAACAACTCCGCCAGCGGTTCTACCAACAACATCGATACCTACCCGATCGTCAACTGGGATATGCACGGGCCGGAATACACCTATCAATTTACTACGGCGCAGTCGGCCACTGTTGCGGTGAATCTATGGGATATCACGGTTGCTCTGAAGGTCATTTTGATCGACGGCGGGTCAGGCAGTTGCCAGGCGGCCAACGGGCTGACATATGGCACCAGGTTTGTCTTCAATGCCCTGGCCAACCATACCTATTACTTTGTGATAGACGGTCACCATGGAGCCGTTGGCAGCTACCGCATCACCGTCGCTGCTTTTGCTCCAATCAATGGAGCAACCCTCCAGACTGCCAGACCCGACTTCCAATGGCCGGCCATCGCAGGGGCAACAAGCTATACACTGCAGGTATCCACATCCAGCAGCTTTGACAGCCTGTTATTAAACACCAGCACCAGTCAAACGAGCTATACGGTCGGGACGGCTTTCCCATCCAACCGGCAGCTTTATTGGCGGGTCAAGACCAACAACGGCAGCTACATTTATATGCCGAATGGATATCTCAGCTTCAAGACCGGCAACCCGCCCAGCACGCCCAAATTATCCTCTCCGTCCTCCAACGGACTGGTAACCAGCTACACAAACCTGTTATTAGATTGGAGTGATTCCAGCTTACCTTCCAAAGTTACTCTCAGCAAATACCAGCTACAGGTCTCTGTAGCAGATCCAAACTTCGCAACCCCTTTGATCGATACGACCACCAGCCAGTCCAATTACCTGATGAGCTCATTAACGCCAAACACCCTTTATTATTGGAGAGTGCAGGCCTTCGGCAGCAATGGCAGCTTTAGCAACTGGACCAGCCCGGCCGCTTTCCGGGCAGCCATACAGCCAACCAGTCTGTCAGCGCCGGCCAATGGCGCAACCGTTACGACAACGCTGCCATCATTTCAGTGGAACGCCGTCAGCGGAGCCAGCTCGTATACCCTGCAGGTCTCCAGCAGCAGCAGCTTTTCCAGTTTGACGCTCAACCAAACGGTCAGCGGCACAAGTTACACGGCCACCAGCGCTCTGCCGGCGCACTCCAAGCTATACTGGCGCGTGCAGGTCAATGCCTCAAACGGGCCCAGCCTGTGGACAGCAACATCTTCCTTCACTACGCCGTAGCAGGAGAACTTTCTCACGCGGAGTCCGCGGAGATAGGAAAAGCTTGTTTTCTCTTTTTTCTCAGCGTCTCTGAGTGAAAGAATCCGAAATGATTTAGGCCATCCTGTCAAAAGCCGGTTTCAAGGCTGGATATAGCATGCGGTAAGTCGTGTAGGCCTGCCGGTAAGCTTCCGTCCGGCTCGGGTCTGGACGAGTCTGTCCGGTAACCCGGATCGTATCAGCGCAGGCAGAAACGACATCCGGCCAGGCTGCCACGCCCACGCCTGCCAGCAAGGCTGCTCCGTAAGCGGCGCCCTCGCTGGTATTAACCGTCACCAGCTCAGCTTCCAACACATCTGCCATAATCTGACGCCACAGTGCGCCTTTTGTGCCGCCGCCGGAAGCGCGCACCTGCTTGATTTCGCCTTTCTCCACCGCCTGGATCAGGGTAAAGCTGTCCTTCAAGCCAAAGGCTACGCCCTCGAGAACGGCGCGGGTCATGTGCCCGCGCCCATGCCGCAGGGTCAGGCCGATGAAACCGGCGCGCGCCAGCGGGTCCGGATAAGGGGTGCGCTCGCCGCTCAGATAGGGCAGGAACTGCAGGCCCTCGCTGCCCGGCGGGAGCGGTTCGGCTTCCGCCAGCAGCTCATCAAAACTGACTGTCGGCGCCAGGGTGTCGCGATACCACTGCAGGCTGCCCGCCGCGCTCAACATGACCCCCATGAAATGCCACAGACCGGGCACGGCGTGGCAGAAAGCATGCAGGCGTCCTTCCGGCTCGATCAGCGCCGAGCGGGTGGGGGCAAAAACCACGCCGGATGTGCCCACCGTGAGCGCTACAATGCCGGGCTGCACCGCGCCAACCCCCACGGCCTGGGCGGCCTGGTCGCCCCCGCCGGCCACCACGGGTGTGCCAGGCCGCAGACCCGTTTCGGAAGCCGCAGCAAGGCTTATCTGGCCGGTGATTTGCGGCCCTTCGTAGGTCGGCGGAAGCCATTGGGCGGGGATTTCGAGCGCCTGCAACACCTCTGGTGACCAGTTACGGTTTTTCAGGTCGAACAGGATCGTACCCGAGCCATCCGCCTTATCCATGGCAAAGTCACCAGTCAGGCGATAGCGAATGTAGTCTTTTGGCAGAAGAACATGGGCGGCTTTGGTGTAGATTTCCGGCTCATTTTGCTGAACCCACAGGATTTTTGGGGCGGTGAAGCCGGTCAGCGCATCGTTGCCGGTGATCTGGATCAGACGCTCCCGTCCCAGCCGGACGCGTATATCGTCGCACTGCGCGGCGGTGCGCTGGTCGTTCCAAAGGATGGCCGGGCGCAGCACTTTGCCACCCGCGTCCAGCAACACCAGCCCATGCATCTGTCCGGTCAGGCCGACCGCCGCCACGGCAGCACCATCCAGCTGGGCCTGCTCCAGCGCTTTATGGATGCTGGCAGCCACCGCCTGCCACCACTCCTCGGGGTTTTGCTCCGACCACAACGGTTTGGGGGTGTATAGTTTGAGCGGGCTGGAAGCGACCGAAACGACCGCACCTTTTGTGTCGATCAGCAACGCTTTGGCGCTGCTGGTGGAAATATCGATGCCAAGCAGATATGGTTCTTTTTGCATTCGTATCCCTTTGGTTTCCTGGGTCGTGAAAGATTGTACCCTAGCGCGCGCCCAGCAGCAGCTCGACCACATACTGGTCGAGGCGCTCGTACTTCAGGCCGCGTTTACTGATGGCAGTGCGATCCAGATTCAGGGCCTTGAGATTGGCAGCCTTTTCCGAGCTGTAACTGCCAAGGTAGGGAGACATCGTGCCATCGTCGGCGTTAATTTCGGCCAGCAGAGCCTGGATATCTGGATCCTGATTGAAACGGTGGGCTTTTTCTTTCAGAATCAGGTAGGTGCGCATGCAGCCTCGTGCAAAATCTTTGACGCCCTCGTAATCCTCGCTGCGGTAGGCGTGAGCATCAAAATGCCGGCTGCTGCTGTAGCCCACATCCTCCAGGAATTTAACCAGGAAGAAGGCAGACTTCGGGTTGTTCGAGCCAAAGCGCAAGTCCTGGTCATAACGGCCAAAAGCCTGGTCGTTCAAATCGATGTGGAAAAGCTTGCCAGCTTCCCAGGCCTGAGCAACCCCATGCATAAAGTTCAATCCGGACATTTGCTCGTGGGCGACTTCGGGGTTGACCCCAAAGCGCTCCGGGTGATCGAGCGTATTAATAAAAGCCAGCATGTGGCCGGTTGTGGCAAGATAAAGATCGGAGCGTGGCTCGTTTGGCTTGGCTTCCAGGGCAAACTTCAGATCGTAGCCTTTGTCCATGGCGTATTCGCACAGGAAGTTAAGTGCTTCACGAAACCGTTTGGAGGCATCCAGCGGATTTTTGCTGGCATCTGTCTCGGTGCCCTCGCGCCCGCCCCAAAAGACGTACAGCCAGGCACCCATTTCAACACCCAAATCCATGGCCCGCATGGTTTTCTGGATGGCATACGAGCGCACTTTTGGATCGTTTGAGGTAAAGGCGCCGTCCTTGAAAATCGGATCGTAGAACAGGTTGGTGGTAGCCATAGGCACCACCAGCCCGGTTTCTTTGAGAGCAGACTTGAAATCACGAACGATTCGGTCGCGCTCTGCCGGGGTTGCATCAATCGGAACGAGATCATTATCATGAAAATTTACTCCATAAGCGCCCACTTCGGCCAGCAAATAAAGCAATTCTACCGGGCTGAGTGGATCGCGCACCGGGGCACCGAATGGATCATGGCCGACCGAACCGACAGTCCACAGGCCAAAGGTAAATTTGTCTTCCGGTTTTGGATCATAAGAGGTTTTCATTTTTATCCTGTTTTCTGTAAATGTATTTTTACTTGCGACGCATCTTGAAGAAAACATCGATGTAGACTGCCGCAACCAGAATGATCGCTTTTACCACATATTGCCAGGCGGGTTGCACGTTTAGCATTTGAAGGCCAGTAGTCAGGCTGGCAATGATCGAAGCACCGATCAAAACGCCGGGAATAGTGCCAACGCCGCCCAGTGGAGAAGTACCACCCAAAATGCATGCGGCGATGACGTCCAGCTCATAACCCGTCCCTGCGGCAATCGTTCCATAACCAACATAGGAAGCCAATACGATACCTGCCAGGCCGGAGAATCCACCCATCAGTATAAATATCGTGAAGAGCAATTTTTTGGTATCAATACCAGAAAGCCGGGTAGCTTCCCGGTTGCCTCCATAGGCGTAAGTATATCGACCAAAGTGGGTGTTATTCGTTACAAATGCCATAATAACTGCTGCAACCGCCAGTATCATTACTGGAACAGGTATACCCTTGTAACTATTGACGCTAAAAACATAGGCGAGGATAAGCACTAATATCAGACCCACCGATATTAGATCAAGGTAGAGAGGACGAACCGGAAAACCATACTTCTGCTTGCTGCGCCGGCCGCTGAACATATTCAAAACCAAGGCAGCCACAATAACTACATATATGCCCCAACCCCAGGCAGGCGGGATATATCCCTGGCCGATAACAGAAAACACCGGCTGATCCGCTGCAATGGTTTTTCCTTGAGTGACCAGCAGTAGCAGGCCATTGAACAACCACATGCCGCCCAAAGTAACGATAAACGCAGGCAAATTTCCAAAGGCAATGATAGAGCCCTGGACAGAGCCAGCCAGCAGGCCAACTAAAAGACCACAAATAACTGACAGTATAGCTGGCAAGACCACCTGACCCGGTAAAAGTTTGAACCAAATGTTGAATTGCAAATAGGCCACTACTACCGATACGAAACCTGCCAGTTTGCCTACTGAAAGGTCAATACCTCCCGTCAGGATTACCAATAACATACCCAGCGTCATTAAGGCAGTGACACTCATCTGGCGGAAAAGATTCGAGATATTCTGGGGATCCAGAAAGCTGCCATTTGTCAGGATGAAAAAGATTGCCCAAATAACCACCACTGCCAAAAGGAGAATATAAGATTGAATGTTGCGACTCACACTTTGTAGGAAGCGGGTTTTTAAAGATTCATGCTGAGTTTCTGCAGGTTTTGTTATATCCACGGGATACCTCACTTTTTTCCTTTGTCAGTTTTATGCAACTGCCACACCGGTGGCTAAAGCCATGATGTGTTCTTTATCAGCATTTTCGGCAGGTAAAGTAGCCGTAGAATGTCCCCGGCACATCACCATAATCCGGTCGCTCATGCCCATCACTTCTTCCAAATCACTTGAGATCATGATAATTGCCACACCTTTTTCCGCCAGCTCATTCATCAGCTTATAGATTTCGTATTTTGCCCCGACATCAATACCGCGGGTTGGATCATCCATGATCAAGACTTCCGGATTGGATAGAAGCCATTTAGAAATGACCACTTTTTGCTGATTACCACCCGATAAAGTTTCAACCATCACGTCAAGGTTGGGAGCTTTAATGGTCAGGCTTTTGGCTTCTTGCATGCAAGCTTTCATTTCTTCATAAGAGTTTATAATGCCGTCTCTCGAAAATTGATCCAGATTGGGTAAAGAAATGTTCCTGATAATAGATTGGATCAGAACCAATCCCATCTTTTTCCGATCCTCCGGAACCAAAACCAAACCTGAATTAATCGCTTCTCGAGCACTTTTAGGTTTGATCTCTTTTCCCTTCATCCAGATGCTGCCGCTGGTGATTTTCCCATACTCACCAAATATTGTCATCACCAGTTCGGTTCGACCCGAACCCATCAATCCAGCAATCCCGAGAATTTCTCCCTTGCGTACGTTAAAACTTACTCCATCCAAGACCTTACGATCTGGCACGTTGGGATTTGTCGCTTCAAGTCCTTCCACCTCTAATATCACATCACCTGGCTTGCGGTTCCCTTTCGGAAAACGCTCTTTTATTTCACGACCGACCATATACTTGATCAGAATATTCCGATCCAGATCTTTTGTCGGCTGGGTAGTGATGACTTTGCCATCCCGCATGACTGTCACCCGGTCTGCGATCATGAAAAATTCTTCTAAGCGGTGAGAAATATAAATACAAGTGATGCCGTGTTTCTTAAGTGTTCTCAGAATGTCCATCAGTTTTTCAACTTCTTCTTTACTGAGAGCACTGGTTGGTTCATCCAGGATCAAGACTTGTGCATTTTCTGAGAGTGCTTTGGCAATTTCCACCATTTGCATTTTGCCGACACCCAAATTATTCACCACCGCAAAAGGATCAACATCCAACTGATATTTCGTTAGTATCGCCTGTGTCTCGGCATATAATTTATTCCAATTGATTCTGCCATGTTCCACCGGTTCCTTCCCCAGGAAAACATTTTCTCCAACGGTTCTGGTTGGGACAAGGGTTAATTCCTGATAAACAATCGCGATCCCCTTTTCCACTGCTTCCCGAATGGAACTCTGGCCAAGCTTTAATTCCTCACCCCCGTAGATCACCTCACCCTCATAAGTTCCATGGGGATAAACGCCCGAAAGGATCTTTACCAGTGTAGATTTTCCCGCCCCGTTTTCTCCGCAGATGCCATGGATCTCACCGCGGCGTATCTCGAACGATACATCTTTCAGCGCCACCACACCGGGGAAGTGTTTTGTTACTTGCTTGAATTCAAGGATGTTTTCAGTATCCATGCGTACTCCACAGGCGTACTTGTGCAGGTATCATGCAATTTGGCAAGTAAGCCCTAAAAGGAAATAATTACGGTTGTTTGTAAAGAGAAGTACCTGTTGAATCAACCATCATTTTAATAGATCAAAGACTTCCCGGCCCTCATTCCGGGGGCCGGGAAGTATAACAAAGCAGGTTACTATGGAGCAGGGGTCGGCGGCAGTTGAGCAGCAGGGACATTGCGATATACATTATCGTAAGATTGGAACCCGCTCTTGACGACCACATCATAAACGTTGGCTTTTGTAACTTCAACAACCGGCAGGAAGAGGGCCTGGACATTTCCAGTCTTGGTCTTGTCGTTGGTCAGTGCAGCTAAAGTGAAAGACTTCAAACCGAAGCTATCAATCGGTTGCTTGGTAACCAGGGCTTCGATCATTTTAACAGCCATTGGGGCCAGCAGACGAGTGTCTTTGAAGACGGTTACGGTCTGTCCACCCAGGACGATGCTGTTGCAGCCATCGGCTGTGGCATCCTGACCAGAGATCGGTACCTTGCCCCACAATCCCTGTGCTTTCATAGCCTGCAATTCACCCAGAGCTGTACCATCATTGGAGGCAACCACGGCATCAATCTTGTTCTGCTGAGCAGTGAGGATGTTTTCCATCATTTGTTCAGCCTTGGTAGCATCCCAGTTATCCACCCATTGATCAGCAACGATCTTGATGAGGCCCTGGTCGACAAATGGTTGTACTACTGACATCTGACCCTGGCGAACCAAAATAGCGTTGTTATCTGTTGGTGAGCCACCGGACATGACAACCTTCGCCGGATTAGCTTTGGTCCATTTCGTGCTGCCTGGTAATCCAAGGGCCTTCATTACGCCATCGGCCTCAGCACTGCCAACTGCGACATTATCAAAGGACAGATATGCGGCGATTTTGTCGGTTTTGATCAGGCGATCATAGGCAATTACAGGAATACCTGCCGCGGCGGCCTTATCTACTGACGTGACTGCAGCGTCACCATCTTCAGCGATAACGATCAAACCCTTCACGCCCTGAGCGACCATATTGTCGATCTGGTCATTCTGCAGCTTCACATCGTGATCTGCTTCCTGTGAGATTACTTCGTAACCATCTTTCTGAAGTAATTGAACCATCTGAGCATTTTCGATTGGCCATCGTTCTGTCGCAAAATCTGAGAAAGAAAGACCAATCTTGACTTTGCCACTGCTAGCAGCGGGTGCGGTAGTTGGTGTAGCAGCGGGTGCGGCGGGTACGGCAGTAGCTGGAGCAGCGGGTGCGGCGGGTACGGCGGTAGCTGGAGCAGCGGGTACGGCAGTGGCCGGAGCAGCGGGTGCAGCGGGTGCGACAGTTGGTGTAGCAGCGGGTGCACAAGCAGTAAGGCCTGAGGTAAGCATTACTACAGCCATAATGAGAAAGAGCGTTCGCATCAATTTGCTTTTCATTTCTTTTTCTCCCTGAATTTAATAGATTTGGAACCTGGTTGGAACTCGACGTAAATTTATTGGATGACTTTTCCTGTTTGTTTATACTTATCGGTGCCTCCCTTCACAAAAATAAACGATTAATAAAACCCCCATTTAAATCGTTATCTACTCAAAAAACAGGTTCGCATAATATATCGTCAAGAACAAGCGCTATTGCGCCCATAACACAGGCATCGGTACCATGTGCTGAGGGAATAATTCTGAGATGTTCTCTTTCAGGGGCAAGCGTGTAGGCCGAAACAACCCGCTCGATATCCTCCATTATGAAGGAACTGGCTTTATTGAGCGCACCACCTAAAACGATCACTTCGACATCCAATATATTCACAAGATTGGCAATGCCAATTCCCAAATAAAAAGCCACCTTTGCAAGTGCATCCATTGCAGTTTGATCTCCCATTTTGGCTGCTTTAAGGACATCGTCAAAAACGATGTTCCGGATCTCGCCTTTCACCATATCGCTCATAATGGATTTCGCACCGCTGGCTAAAGAACTTTGAACGCGTTGTTCCACGGCGCGTGGACCAACAAACGTCTCCCAACAGCCATGTTTTCCGCAGCCGCAAAGTTCGCCGTTGACGTCCAGCGTCATATGCCCGGCTTCACCTGCGTAGCCAAACATTCCCCTGAAAAGCTTTCCGTCGATTACAATTCCACTTCCTAACCCAATACCTGCACTAAGGTAAATAAAATCCTTTACATTGCGAACCGCACCAAAATAATATTCACCCAAAGCAGCAGCATTGGCTTCGTTTTCGACATAGATTGGACAATCAAAGTGTTTTGCTAAAACATCCCGGATGGGAATATTGGTCCAATGTAAGTTCGGAGCAATACGCAGTAAACCGCTGGAGACATCCACTAACCCTGGTACCCCAACTCCAACACCAAGCAAGTGAGATTTGCGATCTTGAACAAAGGCAGAAGCTTTTTTTGCAAGGTGCGAGACCTGTAACATGATCTCTTCCTGACCAATTTCGGGGGCGATGGATTGTTTTTGACGCCATAATACATTAGCGGCAAAATCAGTAATCAGAAATTCAATATAATCTACGTTTATTTCAATCCCCAAGGCGCAACCATCCTCGGGGTTTAATTCCAACAAACGACCAGGGCGACCTGTGCTAGATTGAATCAGATCCGCTTCACGGATCAAATCTTCTTGAATTAATTCACCAACGATGCTGGAGACTGTACTTGGATTTAATCCCGTTTCGGTGGCGAGGTGCGCCCGAGAAAGGGCAGGATGGGTACGAAATACCTGAAGGATAATCGCCCGGTTTATTTTGCGGACCCATACCTGATCAGCTTTTTTTTGAGACATTGCCACCCCGGAGCTAATCCATGAATTCAGTTAGTTTATTGCGCCAATAAACTAATTAAATTATACAAACTAAATTTAAAAAATCAAGTAGCAAATATTAAGATCCGGACGGAAAGGGAGCCCATCTGGTGAGCCGGGTTCATCCTATCGTTGTCTGGCAGGGCTTTCTGCGCGATAATTGCCTGGGTAACGGTAGGGCAGTATAGATACCGGTCAGGGTCGTATTAGAGGTAAGGAGGAACTCATGAAGATGTCGGTGCACCTGGCTATCCTGGGAATTGTGTTCGTTTTACTGGTGGCGTGTATGACCATCCCCTCGCTCCCTACTGCCAGAGCTATACCCAGCGCCACCCCCAGTGCAGCGGCAGCCACTCCCACTCCAGCGCTCATCCCAACCAACAGCATAGCCGCGACGCCTGTTCAAAGCCAGGCCATGCAGGTGCGCGGCATCACGGCGGTAAACAACTTTGAACCCAGCGCCCAGGCCGGCAGCCTATTCGCTGGCAAATTGTTCGAAGCCCAAACTTTTACGAACCCCAGCGTGGCCGGGATCACCTTTCGCACATCTTGGCAGGATGTCGAACCCACCCAAGACGGTTTCGATTGGAACAAGCTCGATACGACTTTCGACGACGCCGATAAATACAACAAATGGGTCGAACTTGTTTTGATACCCGGTATGGGCACTCCGTCCTGGGCGCTGCAAGGCGTACAAACCTCCACCTTCAGCATCCTATACGGTCCGGGCAAGGGTGAAAGTCTGCTGATGCCGCTGCCCTGGGATCAGACCTATTTGAATCGCTGGTTCATCTTCCTGAAGGCCGTCAGCGCTCGTTATCAAAATCGCCGCTCGTTTATCAAGATCGCCGCCGATGGCCCGACCTCGATGACGGGCGAGATGACCCTGCCGGATGCGCCCGCCGACCTGTGTAACTGGGTCAGGCTTGGTTACACCAGCGAGCGGATCATCGCCGCCTGGAGGCAAGTTTTTGCCAATTACGCCCAAATTTTTCCCCGCCAACATTTTTCCCTGGCGCTCTTTCCGCCGCTGCCAATCGTCAGCACCACCCGCTGTGAAAACGGTACTCCAACCGGCCTCGACCGCAGCGAGAGCCAGCGTGTCATGGCGATCATCATTGGGCTGGGCGCCGACAACTACCCCCGGCGCTTCGTTCTGCAGGAGAACGGGCTGACGGGCGCCGCCCAGGACCCATCGGTTGGCGCCTATGGCATCGTAAAAAGTTACGCCGGTAAAATCGTGACCGGCTTTCAGCTCTCCACATCGGCCATGCTGAGCCCGACCTACATGGGCGATCCGGATGGAGCGACGGCTCTGCAGAAATCACTGCAAAAGGGCCTGGACGCCAACGCCCAATTCCTGGAAGTTTACGAAGCGGATGTGCTTTCTCCGGCTGCCCAAAGCGTGCTGGCTACCTTCGCCGGCGATCTGGCGCACTAGAGGCGGCACTGTTATCCGCCGATTTGAAACTGGCGATGACCGACAGCCTGATTCTGGCCACAACGTGCGCCCATGGAGCGACCTTGTGGACGCAGGACGCACACTTCAAGGGGATTGAAAGGCGTGCGTTATATTGAGAAGAAACTAGCGGTCTGATATTCAGCGCCCGAACAAACGGTAGAACTGCCTGCGAATCAACTGCAAGTCGTTCTATTAAACTTGCGTCCTTTTTGATTTAAGTCCGTCTATAGAAGTGAAATCAATAGATAACCATAAAAAAGGAGATCGCAGCAATGTTTTCACCCAATTTTCAATACCTGATTTACAAACAGCAGGAACGAGAATACCTGCAGGAAGCAGAGCACATGAGCATGATTCGTGAGGCAGAAAAAGGATCAGGGGCAGCGCACAGCCAGTATCCCCAGATAATCGAGCGGTTGGCTGAAAAGATCGCCGGCCTGGCGCGATCGATCAGCCATGCTAAAACCTATGGGGCGGGGGCGTGCTGCACGGCAAACTAACCTGACATACAATTTATGCTTTTGATAACTATTATTATCGCGAGGATGAATAGTCCACAATCATACCCAGTCTGCACTAGTCACTATTTTTCAAATGTAAGCGCCATGAAAATGTCAGATATCTTCTTCGCCTGACTAGGAAGATACGCTTTGGATAACCGAAGAAACGCCGGTGCATTTTGATAATGATATTCTGCGAACATCGAACTAGCAGAAGTGATGGCATCAATATAGGTATAGCGAGCTTGCAGGTCCGATAAGGTCAGAAATACTTCGATTGATCCGCCGGTATCAACGCTCGGTTCGCCTTGTGCAGCGATACTTGGGTCCCGCCAAGCTGCCTTGGCAATATATTGATGTGGTCGTCCCAATAATGTATTGGTGTCTGTTGCATCTGTGTAACTCACGACATCAGCAGTTTGCATACCGCCAGCCGAAAGAGCTGATAGTATCTTTTGAATAACCTGGTTGCCTTCGTCAGTCGTTGTCGGCCAAATTACCATAGAAACCGGTGTAAGGGTCATGGTCGGTTCCATAACAGCAGTAGGGATTAAAGTATAGGTTGGCGTAGGAACGGCGGTCGCAGTTGAAGCAATCGTTGGCGAAGGAATGGCTGTCGGTGTGGGTATAGGCGTTATCGAACAAGCAGATAATACCCCAGCAACACTCAAAATCATTGCGGTAATAATGATGATACGTGTCATGACAATCTCCTTCAGAAAGTTGCTCATAATTGTTATTTCCCAAAAGATTGGATTATATATTTCAGGATCGCCAGTACAAGTAATATCCCCATAACAGTCCAGCCTCATCCACATGGTTCACCACATTTGACTTCGCGAGCTTCACGTTCCATATTTGAACGAGAGAATAAGTTCATTTGCCCTCTTGCGATCTATAACTCAGAAGGTAATCAGCGAAATCCTCACTCATAATATAACGGTCCACATTATTAAAAGTGATTTCTTTTACTAGACCAAGGTTTTCTAAGATCTGAATTTCACTTTTCAGATCCTTGTGATCTTCAAAAAAGTAAGTAAAAAATTGCCTTGTTCCACCGTTGTAGACCCAATTTCTGCTGAACAAAATAAATTCACGCACCAAAGGAAAATTCGATAAATCAGTCTTCATTTCTGAAAGCAATTCAGGCATCAATCTCTCAATCTTTACAAACTTCGAAGATTGAGGATTGGTACTGGCAGGAATAGTCCCTTCAATCTCTTGTTTCGCTCTCTTCTCCGCATCCCTTTTCCAATCCATTAATTTTTCGACTGGATAGTCGTATGGGTCATTATCTATTAATTTGGCGCAATTTTGACAAAGCCATATTCCGTTCTGAGGAGATTTACGACCTTCAGGTAAGAGACTCGCATCATATCTTGGGCCACCAGGTGAGGCGGCAGTGATGTGCGCAGCGACACCGATGTTCATAGCCTTAGCGGGGTCTTGTTGTGGCCCACTTGTAACATTTCGGCATTTTGGGTTTGAACATCTATATGCAACCCTGCGTGCAAGGATCTCTTTTGTGTTTTGGTCGAAGTCATCTCGCATATTATTATGGCCGAATAATAACTGAATTAGCCTAACGGCTGACGTAAGCAACTTGAAGGCGGGAACCGCATTTTCCCCTCATATTATCAATTATAGCCATCATTTCCAAAAAGGCTGCCTCAATTTAATCGCCCAGCACCTCCTCCAACCGCTCGGCGAATTCCCTGGTATAGTTCAAAAGCCGGCAGGATGGCCGGGGAGCTCCACCTCCGCCCTTCCGAGTCGGCCAGCCAGCGCAACCTGGCTTGAAACACGAGCTTATTTCTGAGGCAATTCGCGCTCTTGACTAGTAATATTATTACTAGTATAATAATGTCTATGCCCAGAAAATTCAAGCGCTCACCCTTGGCTTTAGCCATACTCACCATGCTGCTCGAAGCGCCCATGCACCCCTACCGCATGCAGCGGCTGATCAAGGAGCGTGGCAAGGACCAGGTCATCAATGTCGAACAGCGCGCCAGCCTGTACCAGACCATCGGCCAGTTGCTGCGCGCCGGGCTGATCACCTTCTGGGAGAATACCCGCCAGGAAGGGTTCCCCGAACGCACCGTCTACAAGCTGACCGATCTAGGCCACCAGACCGCCGTGAGCTGGCTGCGGGAAATGCTCTCGGCGCCTGCCCAGGAATTCCCGGAGTTTCCGGCGGCGGTTTCCCTGCTGCCCGTGCTGGCGCCCGAGGATGCTCTCCGGCAAATGGAGCTGCGAGAAGCCCGGCTTGGCGAGCGGATCGCGGCGATCGATCGAGAAATCCAGACCTATGCAGCCGGCTTACCCAGGCTGTTCCTGCTTGAATCAGAATACATGCGGGCTATGCTCGAAGCCGAGCTGAAATGGGTACGCCAGGTCATCGCCGATTTGCGCAGCGGCCAGCTCAGTTGGAACGATGAATGGATGCGGTCATTTGCGCCTCCGGAAACCGAAGAATAAACAGAAATACCACGCACAGGTGCATCGGAAATGGAGAATTAATAATGGAAACCAATACTACCGGTTCAAAAGTTCAAAAGGGATACAAAGGCCCTGCCATGGAAGGGCTGATCGCAACCTGGTATGCCCGGAATACCCGCTCCCGCATTGGCGAGCAGCGCCAGCTGGCGCAGCGCATCGCCGAGAGCGTCCCAATGGGAGGCCAGGTGCTGGAAGTGGCCCCGGGCCCGGGCTACTTATCCATCGAGCTTGCCAAAATGGGGAAGTGCGAAGTCACCGGCCTGGACATCAGCGAGACTTTTGTCAAAATCGAGCGGCAGAATGCGGCCGAGGCGGGCGTCAAGATCGATTTTAACCACGGCGACGCCACGGCCATGCCATTCGACGCAAACCGCTTTGACTTTGCCGTATGTGTGGCAGCCTTCAAGAATTTCACACAACCGGTGCAAGTCCTCAACGAGTTTCAGCGGGTCTTGAAGCCCGGCGGCGCAGCGCTGATCGTCGATTTGCGGCGAGATGCGTCTATAGAGGACATCAACGAAGAAGTGAAAAGCATGAAGTTGAACACGCTGAATTCATTCTTAACCGGGTTGTCGTTCAGATATTTTCTGCTCAAGAACGCTTACACGCGCGGCGAGTTCGAAGCGCTCGTCGCCCAGACCAACTTCAAACATTGTGACATTCAATCCAGCCCGATTGGAATGGAGATAAGACTGGAAAAACAATTTTCATAATCCATCCAATGATGCCGTTCATTTCCTCTCATGCAGAACCTCGCATGGAAAAATTAATACCTGGATTGGCGGCGGATTGCCTGGCTGCCTAAAAACAGTGTCAACAGGCTAAACAGCGCCAGAACCAATACATCCCTCCCCAGCAGATCGGCGGAATTGTAAAAGACCGCCATCTGCAAGGCGTGGTTGCCGTAGGTGAGCGGTACAAATGCCGCAATGGATTGCAGCCAGGCCGGCTCAAATGCCAGCACGCTGATCCCACCTGACAGGAAGAATAGATAGAATGCCAGCATGATGGACAGGCCAATGACCGGCTGAATGCGCCGGAAAGCTGCGCCGATGGCCACTCCTAAACTGGAACCCATTAAGGCAACCAGGGCCACGATCAGCAGCGTGCTGAGCCAGTAAATCCCCTCTGGGTAAATCCAGCCCAGCAGGGCAGTCACAATCAATACCAATACGCCCAACAGGAAACTGGTCACAAACCCGGCCAGCACTTTCCCGGCGATCACCGCCGAGCCAGGCGCCGGGCTTAGCAGCAATTCCTTAATAGTCGCACTCTCCCATTCGCGGGCAGTAGCCAGCCCGCCGGAGATCAGCCCGCTGATGATGAGCAGCAGCACGATGGTAGGCAGCACCGCATATTGGAATAACTCGATATCCCGCTTGCGCAGGTTGCTTTCATTCATCGTGACTTTGATGGGGCTTGCGTCCCCTTGCGCCTGGTAGTACTGTGTGATGGCATCCGGAACGGCCCGGCGGATATCATTGGTCAAATCCAGGTTGAGGTTGTTGACCGTCACGTCCACCGGCGCCGGTTGGTGCGCCTGCAGGTTGGCGCTGAAGTCGGCCGGGATGGTCACGATGGCGACCACATCCAGGTTCTTGAGCTGTGCCTGCGCCTGTGCTGCGTCGACTTCACTCAGGCGAAATACATTTGCGTTGCGAATTGCCTGGGCAATCTGTGCGCCCTGGGTGCCTGTATCCTCCACGACCAGCGCCACCGGGCTGCGGCCCACCGCCTGAGCTCCCAGCGCCTGTACGAACAGGAGCACCAGCGGTGGAACGATGGTGGCGGCGATATTGGCTGGTTGGCGCAGCCAGACCTGGATATCCTTGCGTAAAATCAGCCAGGTTGCACGGAGAAAATTTCGGATCATGTTCTTATCCATCCTTTGTTTTTGCGAGTGTTTTTTACGAGCACTTTAATGGCTTACCGTGGCGCGCTGCAGTGCAACGGTCACCAGCAGGATCAAGACCAGGGCATACCCGGCCAGGATCAGCGTATTGGTGCCCAGACTATAAGTATTCAACGCAAAACCGTGAAACGCATGCTGGAAGACCACGATCTGGTAATACACCGGAAATATTTTGGCGATGACCTGCAGAGCCGGAGTGTTAAACGAAATGGGTGCAAATGCGCCGCTCAGGAAGAACAGCGGCAGCGCTGTCCCCATACTGAGAGCGATGACGGGCTGGCGCATTTTGATCAGTGTCCCGAGCAAAGTCCCCACGGTGTTGAAAATGAGCAGGCTGAGCAGGGTAAAGCCAATCAGTTCCCCCCAATAATCGGGGCTCACCCCCACGATAAAGATCAGCACTAACATCACGATGATTGTTGATCCCAACCCGAGCAGAAACGCGCCCAACATTTTGCCAAGCATAATAGCCCAGCGGCTGGCAGGGGAGAGCAGCAGCTCTTTCATGGTCTGGTTTTCCCACTCTTTGGCCGAGGCCGTTCCCGATTGAATTAACCCGCCCATCATCAGGGCGATGACCAGGATCGAGACGCCCAGGTACGGGATGTAACCGGTGTCGTGGACATATAAATCGTGTTCCTGGACAGTAACACTGACCAGGTTGGGAAAGGCTTTAGCATAAAAACTGGTAATGGAAAGCGGAATGGCCCGCCGGATATCGTTAGTGAAGTCAGTATTGAGGTTATTGATCTTGACTCCCACCTGCACGGGCTGGTTTTGTTGAACTTTTGCGTCAAAATCGGCGGGGATGGTAACGATCGCCACAATCTGCCCGGCGGTGATCAGTTGTTCTGCTTCAGCCGCTGAGGCTTTTTGCAGGCGAAAGGAATTAGCCTGACCCATGGTCTGGTAAAAAGCCTGTGCGTAAGACCCCTGCTCCTCCATCACCACTGCGGTTGGGGCGTAACTGCCCGCCAGGACGAACAGGCTCATCAATATCAGCACATTGACCGGCACAAACAGGCTGATTACGGTAAACAACCGGTCGGTCATTGCCGCCCGGAGGTCTTTTTTCGCGCAGGCCCACACCACGCGCAGTTGGTAGCCAATATCGTGCAGCATTTTTCTTCTCCTTAATCGCGCAGGGCGGTACCGGTCAGGTGCAGGAAGACTTCATCCAGGTTGGGCTCGCGTACCGCAATTTCGCGGATATCACAGCATTGGGCTACCAGATTGATGATCTGCGGGACCACTTTTGCTCCCGACTGGGTAGTGACCTTCAAAGACCGGCCTGCCTGTTGCACCTCCTCGATACCGGGCAGTGCGCGCAGCTCATCTAACAGCTCGAAGGGACGCACCGTTTCCATTTCAACCACGCTGCCTCCGAAGCGTTTCTTCATGTCCTCAGGAGTATCCAGCGCGACCAGCCGTCCATGGTCGATGATGGCAATGCGGCTGCACAGTTCTTGCGCTTCTTCCAGATAATTGGTTGTGATCATCACCGTCTTACCCTGCTGGCGCAGCGCCAGGATGTAATCCCAGATGGCGCGCCGCGATTGCACGTCCACACCCAGGGTCGGCTCGTCCAGGTAGATGAGCTGCGGGTTGTGCAGCAGAGCGCGCGCCAGAGCTAGGCGGCGCTTCATCCCGCCCGAATAGGTGCCGACCCGCGAGTCTTTGCGATCGCTCAGCCCAACCAGGTCGAGCATGCTTTCCATGCGGGCTTTCTTCTCCTTTGCCGGAATACCAAAGAGGTCAGCATGGAAATCCAGGTTGCTCCAGGCGGTAAGCTCCTCGTACAAGGCCGTTTCCTGCGGCACTGAGCCCAGAATCTGGCGCACCTGGCGTGTTTGCGTGCGCAGATCGTAGCCCATCACCCGCACCCGACCGCTGGTCGGTGCGGATAAGCCGCTCAGCATGTTGACCGTGGTGGTCTTACCCGACCCGTTGGGACCCAGCAGGCCAAAGATCTCGCCTGGCACGACTGTCAAAGATAAATCGTCCACCGCGGTGAAGTCCCCAAAACGCTTCACCAGGTGATCCATTTCAATCGCGGGAATATTTGCATTCATTATCCTTCTCCATTAACCGGATATTCAACCTATGACAATTCAAGTGCTTTCAAAGAAGTTTATATTTATTTCTTGTTAGCGTACAGTCCCCAACTGTAAGCTAGGATCGAAGCGATAAACCCCAGCGCCATGACCATTGAATATGAGTCGATCTGGGTGGTAGTAAATGTGACCCCGCCGTAAATGGCGACGATGATACTGATCAACCCGACCCATGAGCTTATGGCCAAGGCTCGGTTGTGCTGTACGGCAGCGCGGATCACGAAAATGATTGCCCCAACCAGCAGGAGGATACCGAGTATGATGTGAGCAAATGTCGGGGCCTGGGAGCGGGCAGTTGCCCACAACAGGTCTGGCCGGTTGGTGTCGGGGAACTGCACGTACATGTTCGTAACCATACCCAGCACAAATTGGACTGCCAGGAAACCAAGCATGTAGAACCCCTGGATCCGTAACCCGTTATTTGATTTCGTTTGTGTTTTAGATATTTCTGATGTTGTGTCCATTTTATCCGTCCTTTCTTTATTCCTGGTGAAACCTATGTTGAGACTATTCCTTGCGCATCCCATCCTGTGTCTTTAGCAGCGTCCTTTCATCCTTTTCCTTCGTTGGTAATTGATTAATCGACCAATTAATATCCGGGTAAAAAAAATTAACTCGGCAATAGCCCATTTAAAGCGAGGGCGACCACACTCTCTATGATCTGATCCTGGGAATACTGCAACGCGATCGGATCGTGCAATATCTGGCGGAGGAGGGCAATATTCATCACACTCCCCATCACCAGGCGCGTCACCAGGCTCGGATCCATTTTGCACAATTCGCCGCTTTCCATCTTGGCAGCGAGGTAACCTTCCACAAAATGGGTCCCTTCATCGAAGCTTGCGGTTCCGATTGGGACTGATTCGGGATGGTAGATGGATTCAGGGAGATATACTCGAAACAGTTCCATGTACTTCTCATCTTCCACCACGGTCAGCATCTGCCGAACCACTAAACCCAAGAATTGCCTGGGGGGCAGCGCAAGGATTTGCTCCGGGTTGGAGCGGACGATTCGCTGAGGAGAGCGGTCGTCGAAGATCGCTTTCAGCAGCGCCTCCTTGCTCTCGAAATAGTGGTAGATCAGGCCAGGGGTAATGCCGGCTTCCCGGGCAATATCTTTATTGCTCGCCTCGGCAAAACCTTTTTTGGCAAACACCCGCAGGGCCGCTTCCATAATCTGTTCACGGCGATCCTCAACGGTTTTAACTGTCCTGGCCATTTGTTCTCCTTTTTCAAAGTATTTATTGATCAGTTAATTAATTATATTATACAAATTAAATCCAATTTGTCAAGTCCCTATTTTGTTTTCTGATGCTGTTTCTATTCCATCCCCCTTCCATTCATCACACATCGTCGGTTGCTGCGCTTTCTGCCATAACCGGCTGCAGCGCGTTCGGTTTTCGTCCCAACACATTCACGATCACCACGCCCACTATAATGAAGCAGCCTCCCAGCAGCGCCGTCAGGCCGGGCAGCTCGCCCAGCCAGAACCAGGCGATCAAGATGGCCGCCAGCGGGGTAAAGTACAAAAAGCTGCCAGCTCGCCCGGCCGGCAGGCGCGTCAGGACGTATGACCAGCCGGCATAGCCGATTACGCCCGGAAATATGCCCATGTAGACCACTGCCAATGTGGCGCCGAGCGTGGCGCTCTGCATCTGGCGCACCAGCCCCGGCGCGAAAACCAGCAGGAAGAACGTGCCCGACCAGATCGAATAGGAAACGAACTGCAGCGGGCTGTAGCGTTTCAAAAAGGGCTTCTGGCCGACGGTATAGGCGGATTGCACGATGGCGGCCAGCAAAACGATCAATGCATAGACCGAAAGCTGCACGCCGTTGGCCGGCTTGACGGATATGATCGCCACGCCCACAAAGCTGATCAGAATCCCCAGCCAGGCCCAGGCCCGCAGCCGTTCGTGAAAAAAAAGGCCGGCCAACAGGGCCACAAAGATGGGCGCCGAGGCCACCATCAAACTGGCGGTGCCGGCCTCGATCCTCTGCTCGCCGTAGTTGAGCGCCAGGTTATAAATCGTAAAACCGGCCAGACCGGTGCCGATCAGGCCGGGCAGATCCTGCCGGCGTGGCAGCGGCATCTTTGTCAGCAGTGCATAGCCCGCCAGCACGATCGAAGCGGTCAGATAGCGCAGCAAAGCGATATTCTCAGGCGTATAAGAGACCAGCCCGGCCCGAATACCGGCGAAGGCTGAAGCCCACAGCACAATGGTCAGGCACACAACCAGGTAGGTTCGGAAATCAACTTTCAGGCGTTGGTCAGATGGCATGCTCGAATGTCCTTATTTTTTTATTAGACACCTGTGATATTATAGTTGAGGCCAAAACAAGATGGGTGTAATGAGGTGATGGTCTATTTTGAATGGCCAGTTTGTTTGGAAAGGAATCTTGGTATTCTGCTTTGGAAGAACCGTTCGTAGATAAGACAAACACAGAGGCCGGCCAACCGCCTGAAGTTGACAGGTTGGATCTTCCTCATTTGAGCGCCGCATTACTTGCCAATGGGCTCTTGCGTATTGCCAGTTCAACGGAAGGGTTCTTGATCGGCTTTTATCTGGCCTACCTGGCCACCCACGGCCGGCCCGTGACTGCGGGCCTGCTTGGCGCCCTGGGCGTGGTGATCAACGCCAGCGAGCTGCTCAGCGCCATTCCGATCGGTATATTGACCGACCGTATCCCGATCCGCGCTGTGCTGGTCGGGGGCGCCCTGCTGGGCGCCGTTGCCAGCCAGTTATTCGCTTTCACCGGTCTGCTCGCGATTTTCTACATCTCGCGCGCCCTGGAAGGCATCTCCAACGCTTCCAGCAGCCCGCCTCTGCTGGTGCATCTGACCGATATTACCCAGCACGACCCAACCACGCGCGGCCGCGTGATGAGCTTCTTCCAGGTTTCGCTGCTCACCGGCATCGCCCTGGGTGGGCTGGTGGCCGGCCTGCTGTGGACCGCTATCCGGCTCTACGCCTTCAGCGTGCTGGCCGGAATTTATTTGCTGGTGGCCGTCCTGTTTTATTGGGGCGTCCGTCCAAACAAGGCATCCGCAGAGGCCGGGCAAGCGCCAGCCGAACGCCCCCAGGCCCCCGCCCATGCTTTTAGCGGCCTTATCCAGGCGCTCAGCGATCCGCTGGTGCGCCGGTTGGCGCCGGCCTGGGTGGCCATGAACGCCATCGTTGGGCTGTGGCTGACCCACGTGAGCTTCCAGCTCAGCGGCATGCCGATCACCGGGCAGTACCTGACCGGGCGGTTTACCCCGCGCCAGGTGGGTATGATCCTGCTGGGTTATGCCATCACCTTTGCGCTGGGTGTAACTCTGTGGGGGTTGGTGCTGGCGCGCATGCACCGCCTGAATGCCCTGCGCATCTCCCTGGTAGCCATGTTCTTCGTTTGCCTGTGGCTGTTCCTGCTCAACCTTCCCCGCATCTGGACAGGCCGCCTGCATATGTTAATTCTGCCCCTGGCCGGTCTATCCGTCATCGTTTGCAGCGGGTTTACACCGGCGGCGCTTTCGTACCTGGCCGACGTGGTCAGTAATAAGGAAGGGCGCGGCTCGGCCATGGGGCTGTATACTTTCTTATTCGGTCTGGGCAACCTGCTGGGGGCTGCGCTCGGCGGTCTGCTGGCGCGCAGATATGCCTTTAACGGGCTGGTGCTGGGCACCGTCATGCTGGCAGCCGTAGCGTTGGCCGGCCTGGCCTTGCTGCCCAACCCACCTGCCCCTCCCCCTAAGTTGCAAGAAATAAAATCTTAGCGCCTGTGCGCTTTTTTTAGACAAACCTGTATAATCATACCAATTATTATTAATCTGGAGGTGTGCAGCATGAATGATTTTATCCACCGCATCCCCAAGGCCGAGCTGCATCTGCACATCGAGGGCACCCTCGAGCCCGAAATGATGTTTACGCTGGCCGAGAGAAATCACATCCGGCTGCCCTACCAAACGGTAGCAGAGCTGCGCAGGGCCTACGAATTTTCCAATTTGCAGTCCTTCCTGGATATTTATTACCAGGGGGCGAAGGTGCTGCTACACGAGCAGGATTTCTACGATTTAACCTGGGCTTACCTTAAAAAGGCGCATGAACAAAACGTGCGCCATACCGAGATCTTCTTCGACCCGCAGAGCCATACCGCTCGCGGCATCCCCTTTGAAACCGTGGTTCACGGCATTCATAGAGCATTAGCCGACGGCCGGCAGCATTTTGGGCTTTCCTCCGGTTTGATCCTGTGTTTTCTAAGGCATCTCTCCCAACAAGAGGCCCTGCAGACCCTGCAGCAGGCCTTGCCGTTCAAGGATTGGATCATCGGGGTTGGCCTGGATTCCTCGGAGGCCGGCCAGCCGCCCGAAAAATTTGTCGATGTATTCGAGCAAGCCCGCCGCGCCGGCTTCCTGGCGGTGGCTCACGCCGGAGAGGAAGGCCCGGCCAGCTATATCTGGAGCGCCTTGGACCGGCTCAAAGTGCAGCGTATCGATCACGGCGTGCACAGCAGCCAGGATGCAGAGCTGCTTAAAAGACTAAAGGCCGAGCAGATCCCATTAACGGTCTGCCCGCTCTCCAATATCAAATTGC
>Ga0209039_10001070_pt1 | contig 26417 bp, 24 predicted proteins | sample BogFormECP12_OM1_FD_188238 | JGI IMG/M metagenome (GOLD analysis project Ga0209039, IMG submission 188238) | Bog forest soil microbial communities from Calvert Island, British Columbia, Canada - ECP12_OM1 (SPAdes) (version 2) | ecosystem: Environmental > Aquatic > Freshwater > Wetlands > Bog ... | reverse complement strand
ACAAAGTTGGTGGAGTCATCGCTGTCGCTCGGCGTTCAGGCCTTTCAAACACTTGCAACCAAATGCTCACCTTCATGACTGCAGTTAGAATCACTATCCCAGGTGGCGGAAGAGCCTTCGCCATTGCGAGAGACAAGGGTGAGGTGATGAAGGACAAGGAAGGAGTGGAATCTGCCAAGTATATGGGAAAAATGCTGGCAAAAAGCGTTCGCGCCATCAACAGCTCACCGAAGGCTTAGAACACAGACTACGCCCTAGACGGTAAGCTGGAAATAGCCACTGAATGCAGTACTTACTAATGCGTCTGTTTTTCGTCAGGAACGAAGTCCATTGAAATGGAGTTGACGCAATGTCGCACGTTTTTGGAGGTCAAGCCCTCTCCGAGGAAAACATGGCCCAAATGTGCGTTGCAATTGGCGCAGCTTATTTCTATTCTTACTCCGTCGGGATCGGGTGACCTCTTGACTGCTCCCGGAATTTCATCGTCGAAGCTTGGCCATCCGCAACCGGATTCAAACTTATTTTCCGAGCGATAGAGTTTTGCGCCGCACCTCTTGCAGACATAAGTGCCGTGTCGCCAATTGTCGTTGAATAAGCCAGTGAAGGGTTGTTCTGTGTTTTTGAAGACGATGACTCTTTCTTCCTCTTTGGTGAGCTTCTTGTAATTTCCTTCTGCCGTTTTTTTCACCCTCCATGTCCAAATGAACTCACAATAGTCGTTGTATATGTGCTGGGATAAACGGTCTCATCTCGGTTTCGGGAACAGACAAGAAAGCATTACAGCCTAAAATGTGGAAGCTTTTCTATGTTTGTAGGCCGAGTTTTTGCTTTATTTCGCAGCGTTTCTCGTCTGAGTATGGGCCGAACTTCTTGATTCTGTCTGTGAACATTGTGAAAAGTTCTGCAGCTTTCTTGTAGACAGGCAGTGGTACGTAGCTGTATCGTGCTCTCATAGTTTCGATTCCGTATTTGGCCAGTTCTCTTCCCATGTCAATCATTCTTTTCTTCGTGAATTTCTCGTCGATTCCTTGTGTTCCTTCTATTACGAGTACACCGTCGGCTCCATATGCGAAGGCGTAGAGTAAATGTTTAAGGCCGAGTATAGCGGTTGTTGGAACTGAGACAATGCGGATGTTTTCAGGGTAGTTTGTTCGGTCTAAACCTAGGAAATCCATTCCTGTGTATCCTACGCTTTTGTCGACGAAGGCGACCACTCTGATTTCCCCCGGCTGTTTCTCTGCGAGTACGCCTCGAAGGCTTGCGGTTATCTGTTTCGTAGTGGCGTTTTTGAAGTCTATAGCTTCTTGTGGGCAAACGGGTATGCATGCGCCGCAGCCCGTGCAGAGGAACGGGTCAATTTTGGCTTTGCCATTCTCCATACTGATGGCATTGGTCGGACAGATTGAGATGCAGCCTTTGCATCCGTTACAGAGGTCGGTGACGACGAAGGCTTTCTCCGGGCTTGTGGTTACATAGTCGCCCTTCAAGAATAAGGCTGCTTTAGCTGAGGCAGCGAGACCGTCTGACACGGTGTCTCGCACGTCCTTCGGGCTTAAAGCGCAGCCGCACGCAAAGATGCCAGTGACAAGTGAATCCACAGGGTCGAGTTTTGGATGTTTCTCGGTTACGAAACCGTCTTCGCTTATGCTGACCTTCATTTTTTCGGCTAATTCTTTCAAGTCTGTTGGAGGCACCATCGGTGTGGCCAACGCGATCATATCGAATTCATCTTCAGTCACTTCGCCCGTAATGGTGTCTTCTGCGACGGCGACGAGTTTGCCGTTTTTACTGTTTTTGTAGACTTCGGCCACTTTTCCTCGAATAAATGACACTCCTGCTTCTTGATCACGCCAGTAGAGATCTTCGTAGCCCCTTCCTGTGGCTCTGATGTCGGTATAGTAAATGCTTACGTCTATGCCGAGCATTTTCTTCAGCACGAACGCCTGTTTCAATGAGTACATGCAGCAGATTCGGCTGCAGTACGAAATGTAATTCTTGTCTCTTGAGCCCGCGCAGAGCACGATTGCCATGCGTTTGACATCGGTGCCGTCGGCTTTCTTGATGAAGCCTCCCGTTGGGCCTGTTGCAGAGACGAACCTTTCCAGATCCATCATGGTAATGACGTCTTTGTAAGTGCCATAGCCGTAGGTTTCAAGTTTCTTGGCATCGTAGAGCTGGTAACCTGTGGCGACTATTATGCCTCCGACGTGCAGGTCGACTGTGCTGCCTTGATCTGCTAGGCTTATGGCCTTTGCTGGGCAGAGTTGTTCGCATTTTCCACACTTCGTGCAAGACTCGAAATCTATAGTGTAGGCGGAGGGTACGGCCTGTGGAAACTCGATGTAGGCTGCTTTACGCTGAGACCAGCCTTCGTTGAACTCGTCGGGCACTGATACGGGGCACACTTTGGAGCAAACGCCGCAACTACGACACTTCTGGAGGTCAACGCCTCTCGGTTTCAAGCGTATCTTCACGTCGTAGTTGCCGGGTCGTCCGCTCACTTCCTGCACTTCGGCGTAACTGTAGATGTTAACGTTCGTGTTTCTGCCAATCTCAGCCATTCTCGGAGTCAATATGCATTGAGCACAGTCCAAGGTTGGAAATACTTTTGTGAGTTTGGCCATGTTGCCGCCGACGCTCGGCTTCTTTTCCACAAGATGAACTTTGTAACCCAAATAGCCCAATTCAAGGGCAGACGTAATGCCCGAGATGCCTCCCCCAATGATGAGGATTTCCCTGGAACCCTTCTCACTGATGGGCTGCAATGGTTCTAGTTCCCGGCTTCTTTCGTAGCCTCCTCGTATGAGACTGATAGCTTTCTTTGTGGCTTCAGTTGAGGGATGAGGCCCAAGGATCCATGAATCCTGTTCTCTTATGTTCACGAATTCAAGCATAAACGGGTTCAAACCAGCCCGTTCCAGAACGTTCTGGAATGTGGGAAGATGCATTCGCGGCGTGCAACTTGCAACCACCACACGATCCAGATTATCCTTTTTGACAGCATCAAGAATCATTTCTTGAGCAGGTTTTGAGCATAAGTACTTGTGATACTTCGCGACGGCGACGCCTTCCCAGCTTTTTACAGTGTCAACCACTGCCTTGACATCCACAACTTCACCGATGTTGCCGCCGCATTCACAAACGAAAACACCGATTTTAGGGGGTTTCTTCTCCATAAATGAAATCTCCCTTTCCATGGATCGTTTCAAATCATTCACGGGAAAACGCTTTAATAACCTTATGCTCCCCATTCATTCGAAAGCGATGGGCAACATGAATTCTCAAGAACTCACACAGAAGCACAAACTCCTTGAATGTATCCAATGTGGAACATGCACTGGCAGCTGTCCAGTTGCACGCAAGTCCAACTTGAACGTTAGGAAGTACATGCGTGAAGTTGCCACTTTAGGCAAGCTGACACCCCATTCACAGAACGAGTTATGGAGCTGCACAACGTGCAGCACGTGTGGCGTACGTTGCCCGAAAGACCTGAACCCTTACGAGTTTCTAATTGACATTCGCGGCATGGCGGTCGAGGAAGGACAAATCGCTCCCACAATTCGCGACGCCTTGGAAAGCATATTCAAGAACGGAAACCCATGGGGAAGAATAAGAAACAAGAGATCAGAATGGGCTCAAGACCTCAACCTCAAGCCTATGTCTCAAGGCGCTGATGTACTATATTTTGTCGGCTGCACCTCAGCCTACGACCCAAGAATCCAAAACATAGCCAAAAACGTAGCAACAGTTTTCGCGAAGGCAGGACTAAACTTTGGAGTATTGGGCGATGAAGAGAACTGTTGCGGAAGTGAAGTCTACGGAATGGGAGAAAAAGGATTATTCGACTTCCTTGTAGAAGAAAACATGAAGGCCTTCAACAAATATAATGTTAAACAGATAGTGACGAACTGTCCCCACGGTTATCATTCTTTCAAGAACAGATATAACCAAACAAACTTTGAAGTCCAACACCACACACAACTGTTGGCTAAGCTGATAGATGAGAAGAAGCTTTGCTTTTCGAAGGAAGTGAATAAGAAAGTCATCTACCACGACCCCTGCTTCTTAGGCAAACAGAACAACATCTATGATGAACCAAGGAAAGTTATTGAAAGCATGCCCGGCATCAAACTGCTGGAGTTCGATCGTTCGCGAGCCAGAAGCGTCTGCTGTGAAGGAGGCGGAGGAAGAATGTGGGTGGACATTCCAGGCCCACGGCTGGCAGAGACACGTGTGAAGGATGCAGTCGAAGCGGGAGCAGAAATACTCGCTGCAGCGTGTCCATACTGTATCTTGACATTCGAAGATGCCGTAAAAACCACCGGCTCTGAAGGCAAAATCCAAATCTTGGACATAGCCGAGCTCGTAAGCTTAGCATTGTAGACTCAATTCTTCCCACGGAATATGCAATCACTTGAGGATCTCGTAGTGTTCACCTCAGCAAGAGAATAATTGATATGTCCCGTTCATGATAGAATTCGTGGCGGTGTTGGAAATGGATGATCTTGAACTTGTTATAATTGGAGCGGGTGCAGCAGGTTTGTCCGCTGGAATCTACGCCGTGAGAAGCGGCCTTAGAACTGTTGTTCTTGAGGAGAAGTTGGCTGGAGGCACTGCCGCGGATGCTCCTTTCATTGAGAATTACCCGGGTTTCGCCCATGTCAGCGGGACGGAGCTTGCGCAGAAGATGGTGGCTCACGCCAAAGCCGCTGAAGTTCCGATTAACGAGCTGGAACAGGTTGTAAGCCTCTATCTTGATGGAGCAAAGAAGCGCATACAAACTCAGAAGACGACCTACGAGGCTAAAGCTGTTATTATCGCTTCGGGAAGCCACTACCGAATGCTCGGTGTTCCCGGTGAAAAGGAGTTCAGGGGGCGAGGAGTCAGTTACTGCGGAATTTGTGATGGCCCATTTTTCAAGGGAAAACGTGTCCTCGTCGTCGGAGGCGGAAACTCCGCGGCCATGACTACGCTCTATCTCTCCGGCATCGCGGCTGAGACGAAGATTGTTCACAGGAGAGAATCGTTCCGCTGCGAAGAGGCCCTCACTCAGAGTTTGAGTGATGCAAAGAACGTCGAAATATTATGGAACACCGAGATAAAGGAGATTCAAGGCGACAGAGTCGTGCAAAAAGTCGTTCTTGTTGATAAGAAGACAGGGGAAACTAGAGAGTTGGCTGTGAATGGTGTTTTTGTTCAGGTTGGTGAGGACCCCAACAGTCAGTTAGCCAAAAATGCAGGTGTCAAAATGGACCAAGATGAATACATCATCGTTGATGGACAACAAAGAACGAATGTGGAGGGTGTCTACGCGGCAGGCGACGTGACGAACCACCCTGTTAAGCAGGTGGGAACAGCTGTAGGCCAGGGCATCACTGCAGCGTTGGAAGCCTATGCTTTCATCAGAAGGCCATATTACAAACGATAGGAATCATCCCAAAACCATTATATTTTCGGAAACTCCTCTTCAAGACTTCAAGTTAATAGAACTTCAAGAGAACAAAGGCAGGTTTATCGGGGAAATAACGGGATGACCGAAACATGTGCTGCTGCCGTCAACATTAATCAAGACTATTGCAGCAAATGCAGCATCTGCCATTCGGTTTGTCCATACGAGGCGATAAAACGGGATTCGGCAACTGGAAAAGTCGAGATAGACATGCAAAAGTGCCAAGTCTGCGGCATCTGCTACAGTGCTTGCCCCGTCATGGCAATTGAGATTCGATATTACAATTATGACACTCTGCTGAAGTACGTTAAGGATGCGCAGGAGAAATGCAAGAGCGATACACTTGTTCTCATGTGCAGAGGTAATTCACCTTCAACGTGCGAGATGGAGGAAATCCTAGCCAAAGAAGGCTTAAACGTTAAGAATTACATTCCGCTGAGGTTGCCTTGCTCCGGAAGGGTTCCAACTGAATTCATCTTCAAAGTCTTGAAGACCGGAATCAAAAAAGTGGTTTCAATTCAGTGTGAGGACAATTTCTGCAGGTTCAAAGAAGGCACGAAGATTAACACGAGAAGGATGACGCTTGGCAGAGCCGTGCTTGAGCAGTTCGGCCTGAATAAAGACACGTTTAGAGTCATAAAATATTCCCGAAAAGTAGTTTATGACACGGACAAGTGCGTTGGATGCGACAAATGCGTGTTCATCTGTCCTTACAAAGCAATCGAGGCAGAACCGTTTGCAACGCCCAAAGTGCTTCAAGAACAATGTATGGGTTGCGGAGCATGTGCTTTGGTGTGCCCGCACAATGCTATTCAAGTGAAAGGCTTCGAATTTGACAACGTATTGAAACGGTACACGGATGCTGCAAGCAAAATGAAGGCGTGTGGCAAAGGACCAGCTATCTTGGTTTTCGCTTGCCAATGGTCAGAGTTTCCAGCTCTAGACAACCCCGACAACGAGCTACTCAAGAAGAACGCGATGTTCCTAGAAGTCCCATGTTTCAAAGCGTTGGACCCAGTACACGTTATTAACGCATTACACAACGGTTTTGACGGAATCATGGCCGTCGTGTGCTCAAATGAAGATTGCAAAATTCAAGAAGGCAGAGAAACCGCAGAAAGAAACATGACTGTACTACGAAATGCATTAAAAAAGATGAGTTTGGCAGACAGATTCGAGCTTCTCACAGAATCTCCGCGGTGCATTGGAGATTTCAATCAGAAGCTTGACGCATTTCACCGCAAAATTGCTTCTCTGCCGCCTCTGGAGTTGCAGACGGTGGAGGCCAAGGCACATGTATGAAATTCTCTCGAAAACCGAGTTAGCTCCCAAAATCAAACTGTTCGAGGTTTCTGCTGCAGAAATGGCTGAAAAAGCCCGTCCCGGCCAATTCCTTATACTGATCATTGATGACAAAGGCGAACGCATACCGTTAACGATAGCTGGCTTTGACGTGAAAAAAGGCAGCGTGTCCTTCGCGTTCAACGAAGTGGGCAAGACAACAAAACAGCTTGGACAGTTAAGGGAAGGCGACACTATCTTAAACATCACGGGTCCACTAGGCATTCCTTCAGACATCAAGAAGTACGGAAACGTGCTATGCGTCGGCGGCGGAGTCATGATTGCACCGTTGCTTCTGCAAATCAGAGCCCTCCGAGAAGCCGGAAACACAGTTACGGCCGTTATCGGCGCGAGAATCAAGGACCTGCTTTTCTATGAGGATAAGATTAAGGCTGCAAGTGACAGGTTTTATGTGGCGACTGATGATGGCTCCCGAGGCTGCCAAGGCCTAGATTTCTTGAAGGATGTCTTGGAAAAGGAGAGGTTTGACCGATGCATCGTCATGGGCCCAGTTATTATGATGAAGGAAGTCTCTGAGCTGACGAAGACGCATGGAATTCCAACCGTAGTTAACCTGATGCCCATCATGGTGGACGGCATGGGTATGTGCGGCGTCTGCAGAGTCACCGTTGCAGGAAAAATGAAGTTTGGATGCGTCGACGGCCCCGAATTCGACGGCCACAAAGTAGATTTCGACGAACTTGTCAACAGGCAACGAATGTTCCTTCCTGAGGAAAGGTTGAGCTCGCTCGTCTGGGAAACTGTTGGAGGCTGCAAATGTGACGGAAAATAAGCCCAGGCCGAAGCCGAAGAAAGAAGCAGTGCCTATGCCTAAGCAGGCACCGAAGGTCCGCCGAAACAACTTCAACGAAGTCGCAACGGGATATACAGAGCAGCAAGCTTTGGAGGAGGCAAGCCGTTGCATGCAGTGTCCAAAACCACAGTGCGTAACAGGTTGCCCAGTCGAAGTTCCAATATCTGAATTCGTTAAGCTTCTTAGAGAAGGCAAGTATGAAGAGGCTATAAAGAAGATCAAAGAAAAGAATGCTTTACCAGCAATCTGCGGCCGAGTTTGCCCCCAAGAAGAGCAGTGCCAAGAAAAATGCATAATGGGCAAAATCGGCGAACCTGTAAGCATAGGAAGACTCGAAAGATACCTCGCTGACTGGGAAAGGAACAAAGGAGTAGAAACACCCCCGAAAACAGCGTCGACAGGCAAGCAAGTTGCAGTGGTCGGCGCAGGTCCAGCGGGACTAACGGTTGCTGCAGACCTGGCCAAACGTGGACACAAGGTAGTAATCTATGAGGCGCTCCACCTTCCAGGCGGCGTCTTGGTTTACGGAATTCCAGAGTTCAGGTTACCCAAGAGCATAGTCCAGGCAGAAGTAGATTATGTACAGAAGCTGGGCGTTGACTTATTCAACGGGTATTTAGTTGGTAGAATCTACACGGTTCCAGAGCTACTTAAGCGAGGGTTTGGCGCAGTGTTTATAGGCACAGGTGCAGGGTTGCCTGCTTTCATGGGTTTGCCCGGGGAAAATCTGGGTGGAATCTACTCGGCAAACGAGTTCTTAATCAGGGTTAACTTGATGAAGTCTTACGCTTTCCCAACGTATGATACGCCTATAAGAATCGGCCGACACGTTGTGGTCATTGGCGGCGGCAACGTCGCAATGGATTCGGCAAGATCGGCACTGAGACTAGGCGCGGAAGAGGTGTGCATTGTCTATCGGCGTTCGAGAGAGGAGATGCCTGCAAGACATGAGGAGGTTGAGAACGCTGAAGAGGAAGGTATACTCTGCAAGTTTTTGGCTAACCCGATAAGGTTCTTCGGCGACGAGAAAGGCTGGGTCAAAGCCATGAAGTGTGTATGCATGGAGCTCGGCCCGCCAGATGAGTCGGGCAGAAGAAGACCGGTGGCCGTGAAGGGTTCAGAGTTCGTCATGGACACTGACACTGTTATAGTCGCAGTTGGAAGAACACCGAACCCAATCATCCAGAGCACGACTAAAGGACTTTCAGTCACAAAATGGGGCACAATCGTCGCCGACGAGTGCGGAAAGACGAGCATTGAAGGAGTCTATGCAGGCGGGGACATAGTCACCGGAGAAGCCACGGTCATCAGCGCAATGGGAGCAGGCAAGAAAGCGGCAAAAGCAATCCATGAATATCTGATGAAAAATAACAACTAGCTTCTAATGTATCGAGTGCAAAATGCGAAAGCATACACTAACTTGCCGAAAGATATCTACTTCTTGTGTCGTTCGATTCTCTCGTGTTTCTGTGCTTGTCTCCGCCAGTCTCTTTTCCTCTGAGTCTTGATCATGAATCGACCGTATGGTCGTGATCCCGGCCCGTTTTCGGAACGGTATTGGCTAATGTTTCTGTAAAAAGTTGGGCAATCTATTTGATTCTGTTGGAGGGCAACGATGCTTTCATTGAGATGTTTTTTTGCTTCAGGATCTGCTGCTTTGTCGAAGGCTTCGGAATATGTGAGGTACGCAGCGTGAAACTGAAAATTAGAAGCATCATCAATTAAAAGCTTCTCAGGCAATGCTGGCTTGTCGCTTCCGACTTCTTCACTCATGCTTTCCCAAGCTACACCAACCCGTATAGCAGACCTTCACCTTTTTATAGCTAACGCAAAACACGGGTAAATTGCCATTCAGTTATCAATGATTTTGAAGATCCAGCTAGCGCGGTTCCCGAAAATCGCAACAAACCGCTTGACTCCCGACTAACGTTCAAAAGTGGCCGGTGCTAGAAGTGGCTTAGAACAAAATCCCTTAAGCTCTTATGGTCCGTTAGAAAGTCAACTATGATTCTTGTGGCTTTTACTATCTGCACATCGAGCATTCGCGAGGCGGCCAATGTAAATATGAAAGAGAATATGCCCAGGGGGATTTCTAAGGTGAGGTTTATGGAGCCGAAAGACAGCACGAAAACAAGCGTGAGAAGAGCACCGATTATGCCCATGATGAATGACCGTACGATAAAGTATAATCTCTCATGCCACATAGAAAGCAGCAATGCCCGTATAACAGCCTGTTTCCCGGCGTTCCGTTCGGTTCCTGTGGACGCTTCATCCATGTGTTGCAGCAAAGTCTTCGCGTGATGCATATTTGTCAAATGCAAAATCTTTATCATCTCGTCCGAGTCTGTGAGCTCTTTTATACTCTTGTTCTCGATTTCTGCCATGATTTCTTGAGTCATTTCGTCGACTCTTGGGTCAGGGGTCGAAGTTGAAGTCATAGTCGAAACCACCTAAGAAACTCTGTACACATGCATGCGCGCTAATAACTTCTTTGAGGCTTGAATATGTTGTGATTTGTGGAGATAAGAGAAAGCAGTAGCAATGGTAGTCTTAGGAGCCGCGCAGTCATTTGGGTTTGAAGGCAAAGTTTGATCTTTCCTCAAGGCGTTCAAGTACCAATTGTCTAATTTTCCACTGATCCAAATTGGGTACGAAAAACAATAAATGGCCGTTGCAACTACAAAGACGGATTGATTAACATGTCACAAAGTGAAACCGAGATCCATCGAAAGACTGCGATAAAATGCTTCAACGAAGCTTGGGATTACCTGGACAAAAAGAACAGGAGCTCCGACGATGAGCAGCAAATGCTGCATTTGGCCCACGCATCGCGTTACCATTGGGGCTTCATTGGGAATGCCAAAAACTTCGCTATTGGCGACTGGCAGATTTCCAGAGTCTATGCGGCCCTCGGAGAGCCCCGCCTTGCTCTTCATTTTGCCAAGTCATGCTTAGAAATTACCAAGAAGAACAATATAGTGGACAATCTGCCTTCGGCATACGAAGGAATGGCCAGAGCGTACGCCATAGCTAAGGACAGCAAATCTGCAAGGGATTACATCAACAAAGCCCGCGCGCAGCTTGAGAAAACGCCTGAAATGAGCGCTGCAGACAAAAAAGTGTATGCTGATCAGATTCGCGAAACTGAAGAACTGATAGGCCACTAGCCCGCGCTACATGCTTTGCCCTTAAAAATCCTTGAAAGTGTCTAAAATTTCAATTCTCTAGCGTGTATTATGTTCTTATAGTTGCAGATCGGTCTTTAGCGTACTGGTGTCAGTGTTTGGTGGGACTTCTTGATTCTTTGAAAGTCAAGGGATTGACTTTTAGGAATCGTATTGTTATGCCCCCGATGCAGACTGGTCGGGCTACTGTCAGAGGCTTGGTAACAAATAGACTGATTGGTTTCTACCTTAGGCGTTCTGAATTTTTGGGCTTGCTAATCGTTGAGCATGCTTACATTTCCCCTAGCGGAAAGTTGAGCCCGAAGCAGCTTGGAATATATGACGACGAATTAATCGTGGGCTTGCAGAAGCTTGTGAGTTCTGTTCACGCCTTTGGCACTCCCATTGTGTTGCAGATTACTCATGCTGGAGGCGTTGCAAACAAGAAAATCATAGGCGGAGAGCCGGCTGGTCCTTCGGCGACGGGAAAAACACGTGAGCTTGGGAAAAACGAAATAGAAACCATAGCTGAAGAGTTTGCCCAGGCTGCTGAACGTGCGTTCAAGGCTGGTTTTGACGGAGTTGAGCTTCACGGTGCACACGGGTTTCTGCTGAATCAGTTCTTTTCGCCTCTGCTCAACAAACGAGGAGACGAGTACGGCGGCTCTCTGGAGAATAGGATGCGTTTTCCACTTATGGTTACTCAGAAAGTCCGTGACAGCTTCAAGGGCAGCCTTTTGCTTTACAGGTTAGGCGCTGACGACTTGGCTCCGAATGGAACACGGATAGAGGACTCGGCTGCTTTTGCTGTGAAGCTTGAGCAAGAAGGGGTTGACATTGTGGACGTGTCCGGTGGCATGTGTGGAAGTGAACCTAAACAACTTCGAAACGTGAAAGGCTATTTTGTTTCACAGGCATATGAAATAAAAAAGGCAGTCAAGATTCCTGTCATCGGCGTTGGCGGAATCACCGAGCCCGAATACGCGGACAGCCTAGTGCGCAATGAAAAAGTTGATTTGGTGGCGGTGGGCAGAGCGCTCTGGAAGGATCAGCAATGGGCCAAAAAAGCCATTGAGGCGCTAAAAACCTAAAAAGCGCGCACTGATGCACTCATGCGCACGCCAATTTCGAGATTCAGGAGAAAAATGCACCATGAAATGGAATGATGTTTTTGCTAATCTATGAGCAGGAAGGCGTATCTATTCATTGTTCTTGAATAGTCCTGTAAGACTTCGATAGGATAACCGATTTGTTTCACAGTTGAGAAAACATCTACTGCCATAGCCTCTGGTGCTGGGCGGGCATATCTTTTGTTTCTGCAGTTTATTCTTTCTGCTGCACATTCTTTGCATAAGCCGCAGGTATCCATGAAGAGCAGGAACGTTTTTTGATTGCCCGACAAGAACACTTCACGTTCCAATCTGAGAAGCCTAGCATTTATGCCTCTTGTCCATTCATGCCTGTCCTCTGGTTTCTGGACTTTCTTTTCAAAATGAAAGACAACGCCCTCTTTGTATTCTTTAAAGAAACTTGCACATTCTTCAACAGAAGGCATGTTTGGAGGGCAACATGCGGCTTTCCCATATCCAACGCAGCCAAACGTACATTTCATCCTCACCCATTGAGAAACCACGATATTTTTCGGGTCAATCCACTTGAAATCCTTAAACTTATGTTTCAAGAAAAGGGTTTCAAGCTGCTTTTGTCCACTCATCTGTGTCAACTAAATCAAAGCTATTGGTTGGTGGTTGAAATATCTTTTCACTTTTTGGATGCTTCGCGATTTTCAAGACCATTGTATCTTTCCAGTTGGGACGACGATTTTCGATGGGTCGAGGACCTACCAGCGTGCAGTTCGTGCTCTTCAGAAAACTTGGAGATCGCATTACTAGAGAGAGTGCCGTTGTTCACGACTTGGTGGGGATTTTAGAAAGGTCTTTTAGCGCGGGCTAACGTAAGAAGTTGCAAGGGTCAAGAAATGCTGGATATTAAGCTAATTCGTGAGAACCCAGCTTTGGTGAAGAGCAATTTGGAGAGGAGAAGAAATGTTGAAAACCAGAAAACTCTCGAAAACCTTGTTGACGTTGATAAACAGTGGCGTCAAGGCTTAACAAGGCTCAATGAGCTTCGACATGAAAGAAAACAGATAACTGCGGAAATTGCCACTGCCAAAAAGAAGGGGGAAAGCACTGCAAATGAAATCTCTAAGGCAACAAGAGTTGACCGTGAAATCACAGAAATTGAAAAACACGTCAACGAATGGGAAGAAAAAGAACATAATTTACTCATGCGCTTGCCAAACCTGTTGCATGAATCGGTGCCGGAAGGCAGAGATGAAAATGACAACGTTGAAGTCAAAAAGTGGGGCACGATACCCAAATTCGGTTTTTCGATAAAAGGCCACATAGACCTCGGCCTGGACCTAGACATAATTGATATTGAAAGAGCAGGGAAAGTTGCGGGTGCACGGTTCTTCTACCTCAAGAATGAAGCCGTTTTCCTCGACAATGCCATCATCGGCTTCGCCCTCGAAGAAATGAACAAGAAAGGTTACGCACCTGTTGAACCGCCTTTTCTGATCAGGAGAAAACCATACGAAGGAGTGGTTGCTCTCGGCGACTTCGAGGAAGTGCTCTACAAAATCGAGAACGAGGATCTCTATTTAATCGCAACCGCTGAGCATCCATTAGCCTCCATGTACATGGACGAAGTCTTGAAAGCAGAAGACTTGCCGCTCAAGCTTGCCGGATTCAGCACCAACTTCAGAAAAGAAGCGGGAGCCCACGGCAAAGACACACGAGGAATATTCCGAACACACCAGTTCAACAAGGTGGAGCAATTCGTGTTCTGCAAACCTGAGGATTCATGGAAAATCCACGAGGAGCTATTGCACAACGCTGAAGAAATCGTCAAGAAACTCGGCATCCCCTACCGCGTCGTAAACGTCTGCACAGGCGACATCGGAACCGTCGCCGCCAAAAAATATGATATAGAAGCATGGATGCCAGCTCAAAACGCCTATCGAGAAATCGTCTCATGCAGCAATTGCACAGACTATCAAGCAAGAAGATTGAACATTAAATACCGAGAAAAAGAAGGCGAAGGACCAAAAGGCTTCGTTCACACTCTTAACTCAACAGCCCTAGCCACAGGCAGAACAATGGTCGCCATCCTAGAAAACTATCAACAACAAGACGGGTCAATCATCATCCCGGAAGCCCTGAGAAAACATATGAACGGAATCAAACAAATACCCACCAAGCACTGAAGCTTTTCTTCCTTGTGTTTTGATAAGAAACAAAGCTTAAAACAAGCCTGCATTTTCTTTGTTCTATATTTTTGAAGTTTGAACTAAACTGAACAGCAAAGCCTACTCTGAAGAGCAGCCCAGCCCGTTTTCTCGATAGCTTGTTACAACACACATTACTTTTGAAGTTACAAAAAACGAGCCGAGTCAGCTCTGAACCGTAGTCCAGACTGCTTTTCAACATCGTTTGTTACCACACACATTACTTTTGACGTTACAAGTAAAAATGATCGGGGCAAAAAAGCAACATGCAATTTTAGAAAACAGAAGAACATTCAACACGTCATTTGCATTTAGAGCGATCTTGATTTTGCGGAAGTTATTGCTGAACGGAGATTGCTTATTGGGAATAGTTTTATGTAATTAGTTGACCAAAGCTTTCAATGGGATGGTCAAAGGTATGAGTTCTAGTTCTCCATTAGATGAATGGCGATTTCTTATAGGCACTTAGAAGGGCAAGACTGAGGGTAATCAATTTGGTGTGAAAGGAATGATAGATGGTGTCGTTACCTTTTCGTGCGAACCGAGCGCATTGTTCATCATGGGAATAGGCGAGAATCGATGCGAAGGGAACCTGCTTCACAAGAGCATCAACATACTTTTCTATGACAACACTGAGAAGAAATTCAGACGCAAAACAATTTTCTCATATGGGTTCGTTGATAATGAAGTGGAATGCGCTAGAACCAAGAACGAAATAAAATTCGATGTGACCCATGAACCCATTCAAAAACAGTATGAAGGAACACGCTTTCGCTCGTTCATGAGGAAGATTTCGGATACAAAAGTAGCAATGGGATTGGAAATCGCAAAAGAAGGAAAAGAATTCAAACAGTTCGGTGAATCAATAATAGACAGAGTAAGATAGACACCAGATAAGCCTTTTTCACAAGATCAAAAACACGCACGCAACACGGGGTAAAAGGCATCAAGTTCCATGTAAACTAGGGGTTGTTTTGACAATTTGATTTCTACTTTTTCCAGCGCACGCTAAAACTTTTAATACTTTGATGTGAACAGTGAAGCTGCACCCGGAGGGTAAAAGTGTCTTCAAAAACCAAGAAAGTGCGCGACAAATGGCGAAGCAAGCAATGGTATATGGTAATATCTCCACCCTACTTCGGAAACGTCGAATTAGGCGGAATCCCCGCCGATGAACCGGAAAAAATCATCGGACGCGTTGTTGACTCAACCCTCTATGACATAACGAATGACTTTGCGCACCAATACTTGAAAATGCGCTTCCAAATAAACGAAATCGACGGCAAAAACGCCAAAACCATGTTTAAAGGACATGAATATTCTAGGGATTACCTGAGAAGTCTCGTGAGAAGAAGGACAACAAAAGTCGACGGCCTATTCAAAGTGACGACAAAAGACGGATACACCCTCAGAGTGGCAGTAAGCGCCTTCACGCTCTCAAGAATAAAAACGTCTCAAGAAAAGATACTCCGTAGCATCATGGACAAAATCATGAGAGAAAAAGCCTCTGCCCTAACGATGGATCAGCTGGCACAGGAAATAGTGCTGGGAAAAATCGCTTCAGACATATACAACGACGCAAAAAAGATTGCCCCACTACGTCACGTTGGTATCAGAAGCTCAAAAGTCTTGACTGCCCCACAACAACTAGAAGCTCAAAAGTGAGCGGATGGAAAGGCTAGTTTTCAAAGGTTTTTCCATATTCGAACCCTTTTTCGAAGGCGGCCAGATTCAGTTCTTCGGTGCCCTTCGGAATATTCTCTTTAATTGATTCTTTTACGGCTTCTTCGTTCATCAGCTTCGTAATCGATACGAAGGCGCCTATCATGACGATATTGGCAACTATTTTTCTGCCAAGTTCCTCCGCCATCTTCGTTGCAGGCACACGATAGATTTTCAGCCCCTTCAGACTCTTCTCACGGGGGATCATGTCAGGATCCAGAATCACCGTTCCTCCGGCCTTCACGTCCTCAGCATAATCGTTGTAAGCGTGCTGCGACATCACCACAAGCACGCCTGGTTCAACAACCTTCGGAAAATCGATTTCATCGTCGGAAATTACGACCTCAGACTTGCATGCTCCTCCACGCGATTCAGGACCATAAGACTGAGTCTGAACAGCATTCCTGTCCTCATGTATCGAGGCAGCAGCTGCCACAATAATTCCTGACTTGATTATTCCTTGTCCGCCGAACCCTGCAAACCTAACCTCAATCCGCATGTTAACTCACCTTTTCCATTGCCTTCTCGTTGATCTCGGAAATCTTTTCGTGCAACATCTTCTCGAAACTCAGCTTCTCAATATCCACGAATTCACCTACGACTATCTTGTCAGGCGTGATATCCGCTTTCGCAGGATCTGAGAAATTCTCAACTACAGAAGCACTCTTGAACCAGCCCATCATCTCAAGTCCAGAGCGCATCTTGTTGTAGCGGCCAAAAATTTCTGGACAGGGCGAAAGCATCTCCACAAAACAGAAACCTTCTTTCCCCATCATCTTCTTGATCGACTGAGTTAACCTGCGCACGTGTAAAGAAGTCCAGCGGGCCACATAGGTGGCTCCCGAAGCCGCCGCCAAATGTACAAGGTTGAAAGGATGTTCAATATTCCCATAAACGCTGGTAGTCGTCACAGAATCAAGAGGCGTCGTCGGACCCTGCTGGCCACCAGTCATGCCATAAGTCAAATTGTTGGCACATAATACTTTGATTCCGATGTTTCTCCTTGCTGCATGAATGAAATGGTTTCCGCCGATAGCGAAAAGGTCACCATCACCACTTATCACGACGACCTCCAGCTCAGGGTTAGCCAGCTTCACACCGGTAGCGAAAGCCAAAGCGCGTCCATGAGTCGTGTGAAAAGAATCCGTGTTGATGTACCCTGCCGTTCGCCCTATGCAGCCAATGCCCGACACAACGACGATCTTGTCCAAGTCCAACTTAAGTTCATCCAACGCATGCACGAAACTGTTCATCAAAATACCATTACCGCAGCCTGGACACCAGATGTGCGGCATCATCTCCTCTCTCAAATACTTCGAAAACGGATGAACAATCGGAGTCACAGTTTCCTGAACCATCTACATACCCTTCCTAATCGCTTCAAGTATCTCCATTGGAGTATGAGGCTCCTCGCCCAGCTTTGACAGGAACACGACAGGCGTCGTCTTAGCGGCTCTTTCAACCTCTCGCACCATTTGACCACAGTTCATCTCCGGCACAACAATCAACTTCGCCTTTTGAGCTGCCCTTGCCACTTGTTTTTCCGGGAACGGCCACAAAGTGACCAACCGCAGCAAGCCCGCTTTGATACCGTTTTCTCTAGCTTTTCTGACGGCGCTCAACGCGGCTCGTGCAACTATTCCGTATGCGACGACGACGACTTCAGCGTCGTCCAGCATGACTTCTTCGACTTTTATGATTTTGTCAGAGTTCATCTGAATCTTGTCACATAACCGCCTGACAAGCTTCGTTTGAACCTCTGAACTGCTCGTTTGAGGGAAACCATGCTCATTATGCGTTAAACCAGTCGCGTGAAAACGGTAGCCCTCGCCGAAACAAGCCATCGGCGGCACCAAATCAGCGTCAGCCCTAAACGGCATGTACTCCTCAGGCGGCCCATTCGCCTTCTTGCGGTTCACTATCTTAATCTTTTCCCCGGAGGGAATGACAACTTTCTCCCACATGTGCCCGACAATTTCGTCTCCCATCAACAACGTTGGAACACGATAAGTTTCGGACAGGTTGAAGGCTTCAATCGTCAAGTTGAACATTTCCTGAACCGAACTGGGACTCAAAGCTATGATTCCGTAATCACCGTGTGAACCCCATTTGGCCTGCATCACGTCTTGCTGTCCAGGCATTGTGGGTTGACCAGTGCTCGGTCCACCACGCATGACGTCTACGATGACGCATGGTGCCTCAGTCATGATTGCAAGTCCAATGTTCTCCTGCATCAAAGTGAACCCAGGCCCTGAAGTAGCCGTCATGGCCTTGAGGCCCGAATAGGAAGCCCCTATGATAGCAGCCATTGAAGCGATTTCATCTTCCATCTGCACGTAGATGCCGCCTAACTCAGGCATTCTCTGGGACAGATGCTCAGCGATTTCTGTTGCTGGCGTGATGGGGTAACCTGCGAAAAATCTGCAGCCGACCGCGATGGCTCCTTCAGCGCATGCGATGTCCCCGTTCATGAAATGCGGGCCCACAGGCAGGTTTCGAGTCTTCATCAAGTCACTTCGTCTCCTTATCCTTCTTTTCAACAACGAAAATCGCGAAATCCGGACACACCGTACTGCAGAAACTGCAAATTATGCATTTGCTCTCATCAACAACTCGTGGCGGATGAACGCCGCGGGCGTTAATCTCATCCGACTCCTCCAACACCTTTCGTGGACAGTACTCGATGCAGTAACCACAACCCTTGCATTGATCCTTAAGGAGATGAATCTCTGCTTTCGAAGGCTTCACTTTTTCCAAATCAAGGGCTGCGTGCCGAATTCTTTCAGGCAATGTTTAATCAACCTCCAATGCTTTAGCAAAAACCTTCTTGCCCTTCTCGATTTCTTCAGGTTTAACCTTCTCCACTATCGTCTTCATTTCACGCATCTTCGAAGCGAACTTTTCGCCTTCCGCTGCAGAAGCCCACAATAATTGAAGACGCTGCTTGTCCAAGCCGGCTTGCTCCATCTTCTTCCATAACCGCTCCACACGTTTCTGCGTCTGATAATTGGCGTTAATGTAGTGACAGTCACCCAAGTGGCAGCCAGACACGAGCACGCAGGCTGCCCCCCTAGCGAAGGCCCTTTCAACGAACTTCTGCGAAACGCGACCCGAACACATCGTCCTTATAATCCGTGCGTTAGGCGGATACTGCATTCTGCTGACCCCAGCGAAATCGGCTCCAGCGTAAGAGCACCAGTTACAGCAGAAAGCCACAATCTTCTTCTCCGCCTCATCCTCCGTCACAGCATCAATCTGCGCAATCAACTGTTCGTCTGTGAAGTGTTTCTGAGTCAACGCGCCGAAAGTGCATTCTGCCGCGCATGTCCCGCAACCTCCGCAAGCGGCTTCTATGATTTCGACCCGCTTCAAATCCTTGTTCAAGCTAATCGCGTTGTAAGGACACACCTTGACGCAGAGCCCGCAAGCCTTGCATTTCTCAGGAAAAGTCGTCGGCGTTATGGCTTCAACAGTCACCTGCCCCTTCGCCATCAATATTCCCGCGCGAGCCGCCGCCGCACTGGCCTGTGTCACACTGTCCTTGATGTCTTTAGGAGACTCAGCGCAACCTGCGAAGAAGACTCCGCCTGTAGCAGCGTCAACAGGCCTCAGCTTCGGATGCGCCTCCAAGAAGAAACCATCCTGATTACGCGAAAGAGTCAACAACCGCTGAATCACTTCGCTGTCCTTTCTGGATTCCAATCCAATCGAAAGAATCGCCATGTCAGCGTTGACTTTGTACACTTCTTTCCGCAGCGTGTTCTCACCGATAAGCCACACGTTGTGCGTCTTCCTGTCCTCAACAATCTCTGCTGGCAAGCCCCGAATGAAAACGATGCCTGCATTCCTCGCGCGTTTGTACAGGTCTTCGAAGCCCTTGCCGTAGGCCCTGATGTCCACATAGAACACGTAAATCTCCGTCTCTGGCCAATGCTCCTTAATGAGCAAGCTATCCTTAATCGTGTTCATACAGCAAACGTTGCTGCAGTAAAGTTTCCCAGCTTTTTCTGACCTTGAACCGACGCATTGAACGAAGGCCACACGTTTCGGAATTTCTTTGTCACTGGGACGGATCAAATGTCCGCCAGACGGGCCTCCAGCATTAATCAGCCTTTCAAACTCTAATGAGGTAATCACGTTCGGAATCTTTCCATAGCCATAGTTGGGCAGGACGGAGGGATCAAAAACGTCTGCTCCAGTCGCAACAACTATTGTTCCGACCTCAAGCTCTTCGGTGACAGGTTTCATCTCAAAGTTGATCGCTTGTCTCTCGCAAGCCTTGACGCATTTGTCGCAAACGATTACGCCGTCCTTATTCAAGCATTGACTTATGTCGATGATGTAGGTTGAGGGGACAGCCTGAGCGAAAGGCGTGTATATGCCATGCCGAACTGCCAAGCCTACGTCAAACTCGTTTGGAGCCACTATTGGACAAACCTTTGAGCATTCACCGCAAGCTGAGCAATCCTTCGTCACGTACCGTGGTTTGCTCAGCACCTTCACTTTGAAGTTGCCGATGTAACCCTTCACTTCAGAGACTTCACTGTGCGTGAACAACTGAATATTTGGGTGATGCCCCGCATCTGACATCTTCGGCGCCAGAATACAGATGGAACAATCCATGGTTGGAAATGTCTTATCAATCCTTGCCATCATGCCCCCAATACTCGGCTCCTTCTCCACCAAATACACCTTGTAACCAGTATCAGCTAGATCCAACGCTGTCTGAATCCCAGCCACGCCGCCTCCGATGACCAAGGCTTTGCGCGTAATTGGCACGGTGACCTCTTCTTCTGGCTCAAGCAACGCTGCTTTGGCTACTGCCATTTTCACAAGATCCTTCGCTTTTTCTGTGCCCGCCGCCTTATCGTAAAGGTGAACCCAACTGCAGTGTTCACGAATGTTAGCCATCTCAAACAGGTATTTGTTTAAACCTGCGTCCTCACAGGCCTTCCTGAATGTGGGCTCGTGCAGGCGAGGAGAACACGACGCAACGACTACGCGGTTCAGCTTTTTTTCCTTGATGTCTGTCTTTATCCCAGCCTGTCCCTGATCCGAACATGTGTAACGATTATCCTGAGCCAGCACAACGTTTGGAAGCGTAGCAGCAAATTTCGCAACCTCGGCACAATCCACGGAACCAGCAATGTTTAGGCCGCAGTGACAAACATATACTCCGATGCGAGGCTGCTCCCCCTGCCTACCCTGCATCGCTTTGTTTCCCGTCACTTTCTCACCCTCCACTCAGACTTCAAATAAGACTCAATCGATTCCGCAGCCCGCTTCCCATCACGAATCGCCTCAATAACCGAAGCTGGCCCTGAAACGGCATCTCCCCCAGCAAATACACCATGCACACTCGTCTCCATAGTGAGAGGGTTAACCCAAACCGTCCCGTCATCATTCAATTCAAACTGTTTAGGCAAGAACCCAACGTCCGGAGCCTCACCAATCGCGAGCACGACCATATCAGTCTCCAAAGTGAAATCTGAACCCTCAACAGGAACAGCCCTTTTCCTGCCACTTTCGTCAGGCTCGCCCAGCTGCATCCGCACGCACGCCAACGCAGAAACCTTTCCTTTTTCGCCGACTATCTTTTTGGGCGAGGCAAGAAACATGATTTTAACACCTTCCTCCTCTGCTTCCTTAACTTCCCAAAGATTCGCTGGCATTTCGTCCTTCGATCTTCTATAAACCACCCTAACGTCATCTGCTCCTCTGCATTTCGCGGTTCTCGCGGCATCCATCGCCACGTTTCCGCCTCCAATTACGACAACCTTCTTTCCAACGTCCACTTTCCCGCCGGAGTTTGATTTCCAAAGGAAATCGAGAGCATCAGTCACTCCATCTAAGCCGACACCTTCAACCTTCAACCCCTGACTCTTGTGGGCACCGACGCTGACGAAAACGGCTCCATAACCATTATTATGCAAATGCCCAAAACTAATATCCTTGCCAACGACAGTACTCGTTTTCACCTCAACACCTAACTCTTTTACGAACCGCAATTCCTCGACAAGAACCTTCTTTGGCAATCTAAACTCGGGTATGCATTTCCTGAGCATCCCACCGATTTCGGGAAGAGCCTCAAAAATCGTTACAGAGTACCCCTTCAGGCCTAATTCATATGCAACAGTGAGACCTGCAGGACCTGAACCTATGACAGCAACCTTCTCTGCCGCATGAGTTGATTTCTCAGGTCTAGTCTTGAACCATTCTCCGCGAAGCTCTTCAATTCGCTCCAGCACTTTAGCGTTCTCTAAACCAGCGCGTTCAGGATGAAAACACACTAACGTCGTGACGAGTGGCAAAGGAATGTTTTTAACGATTTTTTGAAGGGCCTTATCGAAACCTTTCTTGTCGCCTCGTTCCTTTGCGATTAATCTCAGGGATAGAAAGATTTCAGGAAGCTTCAAGCCTTGAGGACAACGTTTCTGACAGCGATAGCACCAGCCGCACAGCCAAAGTTCCTCGGAACTCAACGCGGCTTCAGGGTTAAGGCAGAGTTGCTCTAGCAACGTTCGGGGGTTGTAGTCGCTTCCAAGCATCTCAGCCATTGAACAACTCGCTGTGCAGATGCCGCATTCATAGCAGTACTTGAGTTTATCAACGTCCAGAATCTTCTCAAGAGCCTGCTTGGTGACAGCGGTCGTCGAGCTCCCCAATCCATCTGCCTCCAGACTAGTGGGCGTCGCCGTCCATATAAAAGTTTACAAACGTAAAGGTTTTGAACATACATTCAACCCCTCAGTTCGTTCAGGCACACTTTTATACCGACACAAAAGAATAAACCATGAATCCTAAGAAAGAGGAATAGCTTCATGGACAAGATTAAAGTAATATCGTACGGAATCGGCGCGGTAGGCACCTTCATCGCTAAATTCATGCTCGAAAAAGAAGGAGTAGAAATAGTCGGTGCAGTTGACACTGCCAAAGACAAAGTTGGAAAAGACTTGGGCGAAGTATTAGGCTTGAACAGAAAAATCGGAATCAAAATCTCAGAAAACATTGAATCGGCTTTGCAGAAGACAAAAGCCGACATAGTGGTACACGCAACATCCTCGTATCTCAAAGAGACATATTCTCAAATAGTTTCAATAGTCAAACTTGGCGTCAACGTTGTGTCCACATGCGAAGAACTCTCCTACCCCTACAGTTCAGAACCGAAGCTCGCAAAGGACCTTGACACACTAGCCAAGAAACACGACGCCACAGTTCTGGGTACAGGAATAAACCCCGGGTTTCTAATGGATACACTCGTCATAACACTCACATCTGTATGTGAAAAAATCGAGAAAATCGAATCTACGAGAATCATGAACGCTGCCACGAGACGCGTGCCCTTCCAGAAAAAAATCGGAGCAGGACTGACCATCGAAGAATTCCACAACAAAATGCGAAACAAAGAAATAACTGGACATGTAGGGCTCGAACAATCCATCGCCATGATCGCAAGCGCGCTTGCATGGAAACTGGACAAGATACAAGTTCAAACCGTCGAACCCGTCGTCGCCAAAAAACCAGTTGAAAGCAACGACGTAAAAGTCCCTGCGGGAAAAGCCGCGGGTCTAAGACAGAAAGCAAAAGGCATGATGAAAAACAACGAAGTAATCGCCTTAGACTTTCAAGCGTACATAGGAGCCGAAGAAGAATATGACGAGATAACCATCAAAGGCGTTCCAAACATACACCAACGCATCCAACCCTGCGTCCACGGCGACACGGGCACAGTAGCCGTCATAGTCAACGCAATTCCAAGAGTAATCAACGCACCAGCAGGCTTCTACACGATGAAAGATCTGCCAGTTCCGTCTGGCATACCGGAAGACATGCGCGAGTATCTGGCAATTTCCTAGCCAATCCTGATTGCCAGAAACAGAACCAAGATCCATCAGGTGCAATTATGAAGCAGCAAATAGGAGTGCATCAAAAAGGAAAATTCGATCTCGCCGACTTGATAGACAACGTCAAGAATGAGACCAGCTTCAAAAAGGCTGGAGCAATCACCCTTTTCATTGGAGTAGTTCGCGGAGAATCGCAAGAGGGTGAAGTTGTCGAAAAATTGGAACTCCAAGCCTATGAGGAAAAGGCCAACCAAACGCTGAACCATATCTGTGATCACCTGCGAAAAGAACCTGACATAATAGATGTCCAAATACACCATTTGTTAGGGGAATTCAGACCTGGCGAGGAGATAGTGTACGTGCTTGTTGCAGGATCACACCGCCAAAACATGTTCTCCACATTGGAAGAAGCCGTGGAAAGATACAAGAAAGAAGCACCAATCTTCAAAAAAGAATACGTCCTCACCAAAAAAGGCCAGAAAAAAGCCTACTGGACCTCAGAAGGACAATAACAGTCCCTCACAGTTGTTTTGCTTAAATCTACAGATTCTTATATGGCTACCAATCAGAGCCACCACGTCACCAAACAGCCAAAATGCACCGAGGTTCTAAGAAAGGTTATAAACGAATTCCCGAGACTATTCTCATTACACAAGTGGTGACGTAGATATGGAGAGACGGAGTTACGCTTGGTTCGAAAAACGTCGCAGAAACAAAGCATTAGACCTGGCCCAAGATCAAATTACTAAGGCTCTTGACACTGTGACACTTCTTAATCAAGCGATGCGAAGCACTATGGAAGGAAAACAAAAAGAAGCCACGCAACGCATCCAAAACCTCTTTGTAGAAGAAGAGGAAGTTGACAAACTTCGAACAGAAGTCTTCAAGGAATTATCCAAAGGAGCAGCATTGTTCGATGATTATCGCGAAGACCTGCTGCACTTGGTGAAAAGGCTCGACACATTGGCTGATCATGTGAAAGACGCGGCCAGATGCTTAGAAATGCTAGGAACCACGCGTCTTCCGGAGGAAATGTATGAAACAACGTTGCACATGACATCACTCCTCGTAGATTGCGCCCAAGCCCTACGCGTTTGCATAGAAAAAATCTCAGTGGCACCTGCTGAAGCTGTATCAGGCGCCCAAGAAGTCGAGGAAATCGAACATAAAATTGATGAGGACTACCTTAAGACTAAAGCATCGTTCATAAAATACGGAGAAAAAATGAACGTCGGCGCCATGGTAATATTCGATGACCTCATAGAATTCATAGAACAAGCAGCAGATCAATGCGCCGACACAGCCGACTACATCGTCATACTCGCAAGTCGAGATTAAGTTGGCGGAAACAATTCGAGACAATTAACGGTCAATGCCTATTCTTGATTAGACTCGCTGCTGTATTCCTGTTGCCTACAAGGCCACTTCTTCGAGAGCCCTCCAAAAGGGATAATTCTAGAAGAACATATCTACGCCGTAACAGTTGGAGAACGCTGAGGGACGATAGGATCAAATTCTAGCCAATTCATGAGTGTTTTTTCGGATCACTTGATACTTCGGTGCGGAACGCTTCTGTTTGGGCAAACTCGAATTAACTGGCGTGCTGCATGCTGCCTGTGGGTTCCCCGAGTAGTCTCCATACATATGCAGCGAGAAGGCCGCCTAATATTGGAGCAAACCAGAAAAGCCAAAGCTGGCCAAGCGCAGCACCTCCGCCGCCTAGGACATCGACTAAGACGGCTGGACCGAGACTTCTTGCAGGATTGACTGATGTGCCCGTTAAGGGTATGCCTACTAGGTGGATTAAAACGAGGGTTAATCCCATGGCGATTCCTGCCAGACTCTTCGGAGCGTCTTGGCGAGTGGAACCAATGATGACTAACAATAGTATGAAAGTAAATGCGGTTTCTGCCACGAAAGCTCCTGACATAGAAATTCCTTCAAATGAATATTGACCGAAACCGTTCTGGCCGAGCCCGTTCGTAGCTAGGCTATAACTTGGGATTCCTGAAGCAATCGCGTACAGAATTCCCGCTCCTAATACGGCGCCAATGCATTGCGCAATGATGTAGCCGACTGCGTCTTTTACGTTGATTCTGCCCAAAGCCAGCATCGATATCGACACTGCAGGGTTAATATGGCATCCCGAAATACCTCCGATAGCATAGAACATGGCAAGGAGAGAGAAACCAAAGGCGAAAGCTACACCTACAAACCCCAGACCTCCAGATGTGACGTTCCCTTCTGCGAGAACAGCCGCTCCACAGCCCATAAGAACCAGAACAAGCGTCCCAATCAATTCGGCAACATACTTTCTAATAGCGATGCGAGTGCGCCACTGCTCCTCAATGATCTGGAAATGCTCCTGCACAGACGGGCTAGCATCAACTTCTTCCTCTTCGTCCAGACCTAGACCTGTTCTCATTTCGTTCTCTTCGTCCATATCAAAACCCGATTTCATTTCAGTTGCTTCAGCTTTCAGTATCAATCCTTAATAGCTTTTGCCAGAGAGTTATGACTCAATAATCTAAACTGTTATTAGCCACGACACTTAACGCCCAACAGTTCAAGGAAAGAATAGACACCCACACTTCTTGATTCTCAGTTAATGCTCGCTCTGAACGCGCGCGTATGCGAATCTCACGTTCTTCAATGATGAATGAAAAGAGGTATGGAAAAAGTTGGTTTCGTTATAAAAGAAAGAAAAGGCGATGTACTCGCCTAGAGATACTTTGTTTCCCGATGTTCTAATCTTTGGACAGCGTTATTTCCATCGTAGAAACCATTCTTGCAC
>Ga0209039_10001069_pt1 | contig 26420 bp, 24 predicted proteins | sample BogFormECP12_OM1_FD_188238 | JGI IMG/M metagenome (GOLD analysis project Ga0209039, IMG submission 188238) | Bog forest soil microbial communities from Calvert Island, British Columbia, Canada - ECP12_OM1 (SPAdes) (version 2) | ecosystem: Environmental > Aquatic > Freshwater > Wetlands > Bog ... | reverse complement strand
GCGGGGCGGTGGCTGGGGTTGGGGCTGGGGTCCGAACTGGTTCGGAGGCTCGCTGTTCGTCAACTTCGGCTTTTTCAACCACTACGGTTTCCACCACGGGTACTGGGGCGGTGGGTTTGGCGGCAGGACCGCGTGGCAACACGACGCGAGCCACCGTTTAGGGGTTGCTTACCCGAACAGCCGGCTCGCCAACCGGTACCAGGCCGCGTCGGCCGCGTCGCGCAGCGCGATGGCGAGGCCGGGTAGTATGAATTCGCCCCGTCAGGCCGGTGCAGGAAACTGGAGCCACTTTGGATCCGCCCCGGCGCAGGGGTACCGCGGCAACGCACCGCAGAACGCTGGACGGACCGCCGAAGGACAGTGGCAGCACTTTCAGGGGACCCAGCGGTATTCGGCTCCGGCGCAACGGTACTCGGCTCCGGCGCAGCGCTACTCCGCCCCGGCGCAGCGCTACTCCGCTCCGGCGCAACGGTACTCGGCTCCGGCGCAGCGTTATCAGTCCGCCCCGCGAATGTCCGCTCCGGGCTATAGCGGCGGCTCGCGCAGCTCCGGCGGTGGTGGCGGCGCGCGCAGCTCCGGCGGCGGTGGCGGATCGCGCAGCTCCGGCGGCGGTTCCCACGGCGGCCGCCGGTAGCAACAGAAACCGCAACTCACGCAAAGCGACAAGCCCGCAAAGAAAATCTCTATGGTCTTCTTTGCGGGCTTGTCGCTTTGCGTGAGTGTTCCGCTTGTTTCGCATTTGACTTGCTCTCGCCCGCTTCGCTATGCTGGGTTTTTCGCGGTAGAGGTGCGGCGGTCATGAGTAGCCGGGTTGGTTCTCCGATTCCGCTTCGGAAGCCTGGGCGAAAGGGGCCGGTAGTTCCGCCGAAACCGGGATGGAAAGCGCAATTCCTTCCGGTTGGGGAGACGGGTTAAGACCCGCTCACTGTCACCCGTTTCTCAGGCGGGTGGAGCGCTATCGGGAACGACACACGCTCGCAGTCCAGGCGTAGGTTCTTCTCTTTCGCCTCCCCCGCAAAAGTGGCTGCATGAACGTTTTCGAACTCACGCGCGCGCTGGTCGATATCGAATCGATCACCCTTAACGAAGAGGCCGTCGGCAACTTCCTGTACGACTACCTCGCTCCCGTGGCAGCGCGTTTCGGCGGAACAGTCGAGCGCGTGGAGGCGGAACCGCGGCGCTTCAACGTGTTCGCGCAATGGGGCGAGCCACTCGAGGTCACGCTGTCCACGCACATCGATACGGTGCCTCCGTTCTTCCCCTCCAGCGAGACCGGAACGCACATCCACGGGCGCGGCTCCTGCGACGCCAAGGGCATCGCCGCCGCCATGATTCACGCCGTCCAGGGGCTGCTCGAAGCGGGCGAGCGCGGCTTCGGGCTGCTGTTCGTGGTGGGCGAGGAGCGCAACAGCGCGGGCGCATACCGGGCGGCGCGGGACGGGCGCGGGTCGCGCTACATCGTCAACGGCGAGCCCACGGAAAACAAGCTGGCGCTGGGTTCCAAGGGCGCTCTGCGCTACGAAGTGGCGGCCGCCGGCAGGATGGCGCACTCGGCCTACCCGGAGTTGGGCGATTCCGCCATCCACAAACTGGTCGACTCGCTGGCCGCGATCCGCCGGATGCCGCTGCCGGTAGACCCGGTGCTCGGCCCCAGCACGCTGAACATCGGAACGCTGGCGGGCGGCCGCGCGCCCAACGTGGTGGCGGACGAAGCCCGCGCCGAGATCATGATCCGCCTGGTGGGCGACTCCGCGGAAATCAAAAACGCGCTTTCGGCCGCCGTGGAAGGCCGCGCCGAACTCCGCGAGGTGATTGAGATTCCGGCGCTGCGGCTCAATGGCATCCCCGGCATCGAATCCACCGTGGTGGCGTTCACCACCGATATTCCCGCTTTCGGCGGGGCATGGGGCGAGCCGTTTCTGATCGGCCCCGGATCCATCCACGTGGCGCACACTCCCGAGGAGTGCGTTTCCAAGGCGCAACTGGTCGAGGCCATTTCCATTTATCGGCGCATCGCGAGACACTTATGCAAAACCGCATCGAAGTAGGTATTCTGGGCGCCACCGGCATGGTGGGCCAGCATTTCATCAGGTTCCTGCAAGGGCACCCGTGGTTCGACCTCAAGTGGCTGGGGGCCAGCGACCGCAACACCGGCAAGAAGTACCGCGACGCCATGACCTGGCACCTGGCCGGCGGCACTCCCGATACCGTGGCCGATCTCACGGTGCAGGAGAGCAAGCCCGGCAATGCGCCGAAGCTGGTGTTCTCGGCCATGGACGCGGGCGTGGCCACGGAGATCGAACGCGCGTTTGCGGAGGCGGGCCACGTGGTGGTTTCGAACTCCCGCAACCATCGCATGGAGCAGGATGTGCCGCTGCTGGTGCCGGAAATCAATCCCGATCACCTCCGTCTCGTTCCCTGCCAGCGGAAGGCTCGCGGATGGAAAGGGCAGATCGTCACCAATCCCAACTGCTCCACCGTGGTTCTCACCATGGGACTGGCTCCGTTCAAGCCGTTCGGCATCGCCCGCATCGTGGCCACCACCATGCAGGCCATCTCCGGCGCGGGTTACCCGGGCGTCGCGTCCATGGATATACTGGGCAACGTGATTCCGTTTATCGGCGGCGAAGAAGCCAAGATGGAGCAGGAGACGCAGAAGATCCTGGGCGAATTCCGCGGCGACCGCATCGAGCCGCTGCCCGCCCGCATGAGCGCCCACTGCAACCGCGTGCCGGTGGTGGATGGCCACACGGTGTGCGTTTCGGTGGAGTTTTCCGCCAAGCCCTCGCTCGCCGACCTGCGCCATGCCATCGACGCGTTCACCGCCGTGCCTCAGCAGCGCCGCCTTCCCAGTGCGCCGCTTCGTCCGGTGATCTACCTGGAAGAGGCCAACCGCCCGCAGCCGCGCAAGGACGCGGACCGCGAGCGCGGCATGACGGCGTCCATCGGCCGTCTTCGCGAGTGCCCGGTGCTGGATTACAAGTTCGTCGCCCTGGGCCACAACACCGTGCGCGGCGCGGCCGGAGCCGCGGTGCTCAACGCCGAGCTGATGCACTCGGAAGGGATGCTCGACCGATGATCGTAATGAAGTTCGGCGGAACCTCGGTGGAATCGGCCGCCGCCATCGAGCGGGTGGCGGGGATCGTGCGGGCGCGCGAGAGCCGCCGCCCGGTGGTGGTGGTCTCGGCCATGGGCAAGACCACCAACAAGCTGCTGGCCATCGCGGGCGCGGCTATTCAGGGCAAACGCGACGAGTACATCGCGCAGCTCCACGACCTGCGGGACTTTCACTCGCGCGAAGCCCGCCAGGTGGTGCCGCTCGACCAGCGCGCCGAACTCGACCGCGCGCTCGACGCGCACTTTCAGGAGCTCACCGAGCTGGTGAAGGGCCTGGCCGTGCTGGGCGAACTGACGCCGCGCTCGGTCGACGCCATCTCGAGCTACGGAGAACGGCTCTCGAGCTACATCGTCACCCTGGCCTTCCGCCACTTCGGCATGCATGCCGAACACGTGGATTCGCGCCGCGTCATCGTCACCGACAAGCGCCATACGCAGGCCGCGCCCGACTTCGCCCAGACCTATGCGCGGCTGGCCGCCACGGTTGCGCCGCTGGCGGAGACCGCCGTGGTGGTGATGGGCGGCTTCATCGGGTCCACCGCGGACGGCGTCACCACCACGCTGGGGCGCGGCGGGAGCGATTTCACGGCGTCGATTGTGGGCGCGGGGATAGGCGCCGAGGAAATCCAGATCTGGACCGACGTGGACGGCATGCTCACCGCCGATCCCACCATCTTCCCCGGCGGCCACCGCGTGAAGACCATCTCCTTCGCCGAGGCCGCGGAGCTGGCCTATTTCGGCGCCAAGGTGCTGCATCCGGCCACCGTGGTCCCGGCCATGGAGAAGAACATCCCGGTGAGCATTCTGAATTCGCGGCGTCCGGAAGCGCCGGGAACGCGTATCGTGACCGAAGCGGTGCCCTGTTCGAACGTGGTCAAGTCGATCGCCTGCAAACGCCACATCACGCTGGTGAACGTGCACTCCACGCGCATGCTGATGGCGCACGGTTTCCTGCGGCGCATCTTCGAGGTGTTCGACCGGTACCAGACCTCGGTGGACATGGTGTCCACTTCGGAAGTGAGCGTATCGCTGACCATCGACAATTCCTCGCGGCTCGACGAGATCCTCGCCGAGTTGCGGCAGATCGCCGAGGTGGACGTGGAGCGCGACCACGCCATCGTGTGCCTGGTGGGCGACAACATCCGCTATACTCCCGGAGTGGCCCGGCGCACCTTCATGGCCATGGAAGGTCTCAATATCCGCATGATCTCGCAGGGAGCGTCGCTGTTGAATCTCAGTTTCGCGATCGCCGAGGCCGACCTCGGGCGCGCGGTGGAAGCGCTGCACCAGGAGTTCTTCGCCTCGCTCGACCCCGCCGTGTTCGAGCGCAACGGAGGCGCCGATGCCTGAGACGCGCCGCATTGCCATCGTCGGTTACGGGAAGATGGGCCGCCTCATCGAACAACTCGCGCCGGAATACGGATTCCAGACGGCGCTCAAGCTGGACGAGTTCAACAACAGCCGCTTCGAGGGCCTGACGGCGGAGAACTTCCGCGGCATCGACGCCGCCATCGACTTTTCGATTCCCTCCGCGGTGGCGGAGAACGCCGGGCGGATCGCCGCCCTCGGCGTGAACCTGGTGATCGGCACCACCGGCTGGCAGCAAGACATGGACCGGGTGAAGGCCGCGGTGGAGACGAACGGCACAGGCGCGGTGTGGAGTCCCAATTACTCGGTGGGTGTGAACGCGTTTTTCCGCCTGGTGGCGGAGGCCGCTCGCCTGCTGGCCGCGTCTCCCGAATACGGTTCGTGGGCTTGGGAGATTCACCATTCGGCCAAGAAGGACGCGCCCTCGGGCACGCTGCTGAAGCTGCTGGAGGAGATGCGCAAGGCCGGCTACGCGCGGGCCATCGACGTGTCTTCGAACCGCGCGGGAGCGCACCCGGGGACACACGAGATCGGGTTCGATTCTCCGGCCGACAGCATCACCCTGCGCCATACCGCGCGTAGCCGCGAAGGGTTCGCGCGCGGCGCGCTGAAGGCCGCGCAGTGGGTGGTTGGCAAGCGGGGGTTTTACGAGTTTGCGGAGATTCTGTTTGGAAATGCAAAACGGGATTAGCCACGGATGAACACAGATAGAAGAAGCCGGTCTTATCGGTGTTCATCTGTGTTCATCTGTGGCTGAGAGGTTTTTGCCGCGGGGGTTCGCGAGTTTGGAGACGGTGTTTGGATGGCCGGGCCACAGGGAGGTGGTACATGTTCACTGGATGCGGGACAGCGCTGGTAACTCCGTTCCGGCGCGATCTGTCCCTGGATGAAGAGGCGATACGGAGTCTGGTGCGCCGGCAGATCGAAGCGGGCATCGACTTCCTGGTGCCGTGCGGCACCACCGGCGAAAGCCCCACGCTGACGCGCGCCGAGCACCTGCGCGTGGTCGAGATCGTGGTGGAAGAGGCCGGGGGCAAGGTCCCCGTGCTGGCGGGCGCCGGCGGCTACAACACGCGCGAGGTCATCGAACTGGCGATCGCGATCCAGGCGCTGGGCGCGGACGGCATCCTCTCCGTCACGCCCTACTACAACAAGCCCACGCAGGAAGGTCTGTTTCAGCACTACCGGGCGATTGCGGCGGAAGTGCGCCTGCCCATTGTGGTGTACAGCGTCCAGGGGCGTACGGGTGTGAATATCGAACCGGCCACCATGGCGCGCCTGGCTGCCATTCCCAACATCGTGGGCGTGAAGGAAGCTTCCGGAAATATCTCCCAGATCGCCAACATCCTGCACGAAGCGCCCGCGGATTTCAACGTGCTCTCGGGCGACGATGCGGTGACCATCCCCGTGATGGCGCTGGGCGGCCGCGGCATCATCTCCGTGGTGTCGAACCAGATTCCGGCGCGGATGAAGGCGCTCGCGCAAGCCTGCCTGCGCGGCGATTTCGTCGAGGCGCGCGAGATCCAGGCGCGCTACCTGCCGCTGATGAACGCGAACTTCGTGGAGTCCAACCCCATTCCGGTGAAGGCCGCCATGGGGCTGATGGGCCTTCTGGCGCCGGTGTACCGCCTGCCGCTGGTCCCGCCCAGCCCGGCCAACCTGGGGCGGATCGAAAAGGCGCTGGAAGCGGCCGGACTGCTCGGGGAGGTTCATGCTACAGCCTGAGATCGAGCAACTCTACGATCAGCCGCCCGCTGAGTACACGCGCGCGCACCTCAACTTGTTTGACGAGTTCAAGGCGGCCCTGAACGAAGGCCGGGTGCGGGCCGCCGAGCCCGACGAGAAGTCGCCCACCGGCTGGCGCGTGAATGCGTGGGTGAAGAAGGGCATCCTGCTGGGCTTCCGCATGGGCGAGGTGGTCTCCATGGGCTACAGCCGCATGCCTTTCTTCGACAAGTCCACCTACCCGCTGAGGGAGATCGCCTTGTCGGCGGGCGTGCGCGTGGTCCCCGGCGGGTCGAGCATCCGCGACGGCTGCTACCTGGGCAAGAGCGTTACCTGCATGCCGCCCATGTTCATCAACGTGGGCGCGTGGGTGGACGATGGGACCATGGTGGATTCGCACGCCCTGGTGGGAAGCTGCGCACAGATCGGCCGCCGCGTGCATATCTCCGCGGCCAGCCAGATCGGCGGCGTGCTGGAGCCGGTGGGCGCGCTGCCGGTGATCGTCGAGGACGACGTGCTGGTGGGCGGCAACTGCGGGATCTACGAGGGAACCGTGGTGAAGCGGCGCGCCGTGCTGGGGACGGGAACCATCCTGAACCGCTCCACGCCGGTGTACGACCTGGTGCGCGGCGCCGTCCACAAAGCCACGGAGGAAACGCCGCTGGTGATTCCCGAAGGCGCCGTGATCGTATCCGGCGCGCGCGCCGTGACCGGCGGCCCGGGCAGGGACTGGGGCATCTCGATCTATACGCCGGTCGTGGTGAAGTACCGCGACGCGAAGACGGACGCCAAGATCCAGCTCGAAGATCTGCTGCGGTAGCGCCTCTACTTCAGCTTCCGCGCCCGCTCGAAGTCGTCTCTCAACTTCTCGGTGATCTTTTCCGCCACCTCCGCGCTGGCGCCGCGAAACTTGCCCCCCAGACTCTCCTGGGTGGTGGACCAGATCACGTCGCCGTCCTTGTTCACCAGGCGCACCGTGGCCATGGCTTCGTGGCGGCGTTCGGCGGAGTGCTCGGATTCGTTCTCGCCGATGCCGAGACCCGCCTGCGCGCCTTTGGCGTAATAACCGGAGCCCGTTTTGTTCCCAAGGTTGGCATGCGCGTTGATGCCGTCGGAGGAGGAGTGCACCTCCGTGAACACCAGGTCTTCGGCGGCGCCGCGGATGATGGCATCGGCCTTTTCCTCTTTCTCCGTGACAACGAACAACTCGGCGCCCGCCAGGCTGCTGATCAGGATGTCGCGCATCTGCGCTGCGGTTTCGCCTCCCGTCAGCCGGTCCACGTAGACACGGCGAATCGTCAGCAACTGCCGCAGTCCCGCCGCTTCATTCTCCAGCGGTGCGGACGAACCCATGGCGCCGGAGGCCACCGCCAGGCCGATCCAGAGTGTCCAGAACGTTTTCATTGCCCCGCCTTTCGCGCCTCGTCATCCAGGAACGTGAACCGCTGCCCGGTGCGCGCTTCCAGGCCGGCCATCACCGTGCGGATATCGCCCTTGCCCACGCGGAAGACCAGCGCCTGCCGTTGCCCTTCGGCGTCCTCGTACCCGATGGTGACGAAGTGCTGGCGCGACTTGCTGAGCAGCAGCAGGGGCGAAATCGCCACTGCCAGGGCAACGCGCCGGCTCACGTTCTGCCCGTACTCCAGCGTGTCGATCTTGCGATAGGGGATGCTCAACTCGGTGCGTCCCGCGGAGAACCGCAGAGAATCGGTCTGCGTCAGATCCAGCCGCGCGGTGGACCGGGCGTGCACGCCCGGCAAGGTTCCGCCGATGAACTGCGTCTTGAGGCCCGCCTCACCCGCCTTGGCCGTGGAGCAAATCAAAAGGACGATCAGCGACACCATAAAAGCACGAATCATAGGTTCCTCGGCAATCAGTGTCGTCACGGCACGGCCCATCTCACCTATCGCCGCGCGTGTCCGGTAACAGTACGTATAGACACCGCAGTCCCGGTCTATAAGCCAAACTCTTGAGAGTGATAGGGAGGGATAGCGAGAGATAGGCGTAGAAAACGAGAACAACGGTGCGCGGAAGCGAGCGCCGGGGCCCCCCCGGCGCACCCCATCACTTCTGTCCGTACGAGACCAGCAGCAACGCGCCGTCCTTCACTGCGCCGACGCCCTTGGAGTACCACTTGCGATCCGTCACGCCCTTTTCGAGCGGAGTGGTTTCTTCGACGAGAATGCAATTGTCGAAGGTGCCGGCTGGGGTGGCAACCGTTTCGGTGGCCGATTTGATCTCGACGCGGTCCATTCCCACTCCGGGCGCCTGCTCCTGGTAGAACTTCCGGCCCACCTTCGGCTGGCCGGGCAGCATCATGCCGAACCTGGCCCCGTTGACCCCCGACAGCCAGGCGCCCTCGTGCCCCGCCGCTTTGCCGTTCTTGTAGACGTCCACATCCTCCCCCATGTAGTAGACGTCGTTGGTGGCCGCATCGATGGCGTAGTAGTCGTGGGTCAGCTCGACCAGTTGACCGTTCTCCTCCTCGCGGTCTTCCACCACCCGGCACTCCACGCCATCGATCGTTTTGGTCGCGCTCAGCACGGTGACCACGTCCGTGTCGTTCCCGTGTTGGTACGACAGCCGGTATCCCGGCGTCAGCGGGAAGTAGGGATTGCTCCCCGTGACGCCCAGGGTCTTCTGGTCCACCGGGAAGGAAGCTTGCCAGTCCTTCCCGGATTGGGCCGCAAGCGCCGCCGCGCCCCACAGCAGGGAAGCGGCGGCCAGGGTTGCCTGCGTCATCTTGCTACTCCTTCGTTTCGGCGCCATCCGCCTTGAACAGCGCCTCGTGCTTCTTGCCCTTGGCGTCGGTATAGGCGGCTTCGTACATCATGGGCTGTCCGGTCTTTACGAAGGTCTCGACCGCGCCCAGTTTGCCGTCGGCGACCTTCTTCAGGATCGCGGCTTTGGCCGCGGCTGGAACGGCGTCGATGGTCGTCGCTTCTTCCACCACCAGCAGCGCGCCCTTGGTATCCACGTTGAAGTCCCGCGACTTCCCGTTCAGCACGGTTTCGATTTCGTACTGCTCCACTCCGTCTTCTTTCTCCTTGCCGATGCTCTTGATCCCGGCGCCCTTGAGATTCTCCTGCACGGTCTTCTGCACGGCCGCGGGCAGATCCGTCAACTTCAGACTCTTGTCCTTCTTCTCCTTCTGTTCCTGCGCCAGGGCGGAAGCGCCCAGCACGACAATTGCGAGTAAAACCGTCAGCGCGCGCATGTTGCTATCTCCTGGAGAAACCATATCAGCCCGATCTGAAAGTAGGCTGAAAGAACGTCACTTCTTCAGGAACAGGCGGAATCGCGCGCCACTGCCGGGCGCGCTGGTCACTTCGATTTCCGAACCGTGCGCCTGTGCGATGGCCTGCGCAATGGAGAGGCCCAGCCCAAACCCTCCACCACCGCCTCGCGCGGAGTCGGCCCGGTAGAAACGCTCGAAGATGTGCGGCAGCGCATCGGGCGCGATGCCGCACCCGGTATCTTCCACCGAGATTTCGACGCCCGCCGCCCCGGCATCCGTCTTCACCGTGACCGCGCCGCCCGGCGGCGTGTGCTTGAGCGCGTTGTCGAGCAGGACTAGCAGCAACCGCCGGATGGCCGGCGCGTCCGCCCGGGCGATGGCGGGCCGCGACCCGGTCTGCGTCTCCAGACGGATCCCTTTCTCCGCGGCCAGCGCCTGGTTCGGGCCCACTACCGACTCCACCACTTGGCTCAAGTCCGTGCCGGAGAGCGCAATCTCCAAGCCCCCGGCGTCCGACCGCGCCAGGGCAAGAAGCGCATCGGTCAAAGCGGTCATGCGTTCGGTTTCGCTCTCGATGTCGCGCAGGAACCTGCGGTATTCCTCCGGCGGCCGGTCGCGGCGCAAAGCCAGCTCGGCCGTCCCGCGAATCAGCGCCAGCGGGGTGCGCATCTCGTGGGAGGCGTCGGCGGTGAATTGGCGGATGCGCTGGACGGCGGCGTCGAGGCGGCCCAGCAGGTCGTTCCAGGTTTCCGACAGACGCTGCAGTTCGTCGCCGGTACGCGGGACGGCGATACGTTGGGAGAGGTTCTGCAGGCCAATCGACCTGGCGGCGGCAGTGATCCGGTCCACCGGCCGCAGCGCGCGGCGGCTCAGCCAGTACCCGCCCAGCGAGGCCACCACAAGAACGGCGGGGATCAGCCCCAGCAAGACGTAGCGGAAGACCCGCGTCACCCCCAGCACTTCCTCGAGCGGAATGGCGGCCACCAGTTGGTACGTCTCGCCGCCGCTCACCAGCGGGGCGCCCGCCATCCGGAAGCGCATCCCGTACACATCCACCGTCTCGTGGCGGCCCGGGGAGCCGGGCAGGCCGCGCGGGAAAACGGCGGCGCCCGACGTCGATTGCAGCCGCGCTCCCGTGGAGTCCCGCAGTTCCAGAACGGTGCCGTCGGCAACCTCGCCGGCGGCCTCGCGGAATTCCTTGAACAGGTGTTGCCGGCCGCCGCCTTCGTTCGCGAGCCCGGTTGCGAGACCCCGGACGCACTGGTCGAGACGGGTGTCGATGCCGGAGATCAGGCGCTGGCTCAACGCCAACCACATGCCGGCGCCGAACAGCAGCAGGCTTACCAGCAGCACGCCGGCGTACCAGGCCGTCAGCCGCAACCGGATGGAGACGGCGGTCATGCTTCTCCCCCGTCCAGGGTGTATCCCACGCCGCGAACCGTGCGGATCAGCCGCGGCTTGCCGGGCTCTTCCACCTTGGCGCGCAGCAGGCGGACGAAAGCATCCAGCGTGTTGCTCTCGATCTCCGAGTCGTTGCCCCAGACGCCCTCGATCAGCGCGTCACGCGTCACCACGCGGCCCGCGTTCCGCATGAGCAGTTCCAGGATGGAGTACTCCGTGCGGGTGAGCGGGATCTTGCGCGCGCCGCGCGACACATCGCGGGTTCCCTGGTTGACCGTCAGGCCTGCCGCCTTCAAGAGCACCGGCATGGGGATTGGGCCGCGCCGTCCCAGCGCCCGCACCCGCGCCAGCAACACCTCGAAGGAGAATGGCTTCGTGAGGTAGTCGTCGGCGCCCAGGTTCAGGCCCTCGACGACGTCCCCCGAGGCATCGCGCGCGGTCAGCATGAGGATGGGTGTCTGGTCGCCTCCGGCGCGAAGCCGCCGCACGATCTCGAACCCGCCGATGCAGGGCAGCATGACATCCAGAACGATGAGGTCGAAGGCCGCCGCCTCGGCCATTTCCAGCCCGTGCCGGCCGTCGGCCGCCACGGTCACCGAGTGGCCATCTTCGGTCAGGCCCTGCCGCAGCAGTTCCGCCATCTTGCGTTCATCTTCCACCACCAGCAGCCGCATGCAGCCCGACTTCCATGGTAAGCCGCCAATCTGAAAATTGTCTGCATCGCCCGGTCTACAGGCTCAGCACCTCGCGCAGGCGGGCGGACTGGCGCCGCGACATCTCCACGGTCCGGCCTCCGCGCAGCGTCACCAGCAAGCCGCCCGAGATGGCCACTTCGACCTTTTCGATCCACTTCAAGTTGAGAATCCGCTTGCGATCGGCGCGGAAGAACATGGCGGGGTCCAGTTGCTCCTCAAGCGCGTTCAGAGAGCGGCGAATCAACGGCCGTTCGTTGCCGAAGCACAAGCGCGTATAGTTGCCTTCGGATTCCAGCAGGAAGATCTCGGGCAGGCGCAGGATCCAGCATCTGTCGCCGTCGCGCACGAAGACCTGCTCCAGTCGCGGCACGCCGGACACCGGGCGCACGCGCGCGAGGGAAGCGGCCAGGCGGGCGGGCGCGATGGGTTTCATCAGGTAATCCAGCGCGTTCACCTCGAAGGCCCTGATGGCGTACTCGTCATAGGCGGTGGTGAAGATCACCTGCGGCACCTCGTCCAGCGATTCGAGGACCTCGAAGCCGGTCATGCCGGGCATCTGGATGTCGAGGAAGAGGAGGTCGGGCGAGAGCTTGCGAACCAGATCGCAGGCTTCGTTGCCGTCGCGGGCTTCGCCTACGATCTCGACTTCGGGGTGCGCCCCCAGCAACCGGCGCAACTCCACCCGGGCGAGGCGCTCATCGTCTGCGATCAGGGCTTTCATACGGTCTTGGGTATCACCACGGTCGCCGCCACGCGGCCGTTGCGATTCTTTAATTCCAAGCTGGCGCGCCCGTCGTAGACGAGGCGCAGCCGCTCGCGGATGTTGGCAAGGCCCATCTGGGTGGCTTGGGGCGCGGATTCGGCGATCTGGCCGGGGTTATCCACTTCCATCACCACCGAGTCTCCCACGACGGCGGCGCGGATGAGCAGGTCGCCGCCCGCGGGCAGGGGGGCGATGCCGTGCTTGAGCGCGTTTTCGACCAGCGTCTGCAGCAGCATGGGCGGAACCTGCACCTCTCCGGCGTCGGGATCGATGGAGAGGTGCACCCGCAGGCGGTCCTCGAAGCGGGCGGATTCGAGCGCCAGGTAATCGCCGACGATCTCGACCTCGGAGCTGAGCGGCACGGTGTGTTCGATGTCGCGGCGCAGGTTGTAGCGCAGGATGTTGGCGAGCCGCGTAACCATGTCCTGCGCCTTGGGAGGGTTTTCGATCACCAGTCCGCGAATGGAATTGAGGCAATTAAAAAGGAAGTGGGGGTTGATCTGGGCTTCGAGGGCGCGCAACTCGGCTTCGCGCAGCGCGAGTTGCAGGCGCATCTCGGTTTCGCGGTGGCGGCGCGGCCCGGTGAGGAGCACGTAGAGACTGGTCCAGACGGTCCAAAGCACCGCGTTGATCAGCCAATCTCCCAGCACGTCGGAGAGGCGCTGCGTCGCGCCCTCGCCGAAGGCGCGGACAATCGGGAAGGAGGCGGAGATCAGGGCCGTCTGGACCGCCGAAAGCAGGACGACCGCCGCCGAAGCGCGGACCACCATGCGCTTGGTGGGAAGGGTCAACCAACCGCGCCGTCGGATGTGGCCGCGCAGCAGCGCGCTTAGCAGAATGCCCGAAGCGAAGTACACCGACCCATTGACCAGCGCATTGACCCTGTGCTCGGGGACCCGGTGTGCCGCGATCGCGGCCCCGGCCAGCAGGGAGCCCCAGCCGAGCAACTGGCACAGCCAATAGGCAATCGCGGCTTCCCGCCCGGCCAGCCGGCGGCGCTGCCAGACAAGCACGGCGAGCAGCCCGGCGCAAAGGACCCCGCAACCGGTCCACAGCAACCAGGACGAAGCCGCCGGAGCGGTTGGTGCGGGCGGCGTCGCCGGAGCGGCGGATGCCGCGCCCGCGTGCAACTGGTCTTTCTCCTGGGCGTCGTTCAGCACCCGCTCAAAGTACGAAACCAAGTCCAGGCCGCACGCGCTCTGAAGGCCCAAAGCGCAGACCCATCCGTCTTTGTCGGAGTAATCCAGGTAGGATTCCGCATCCTGGCGGCCGGCCACCAGGCGGATGGCGATTTCACTCACCGGATGAACCCCATGCGCGGCCAGGATCTTGCCGTTGTCGGCCAGGAACCGGCCCAGATTCGGGTTCCGGAGCGCGCCGTCGGGATTCCGCAGAGAGGATTCGACGCTGAACGCAAATCGGAACAGGTGCTTGTTCAAAACCTCGGGCGGGATGGTGTTGAGCGTGTCCCGATAGAACTTCTTCAACGACTCGGGGTCGTGTGCGGGGTAATCCGCCAAGCGGCCGCGGAAGCCGACCCAGTAGCTTCCGTAGAGGCTCTTCTGGGTGGGGGGGAACGGAAAGCCCACCTCCCGGAGGGTGCCGTCGATGCGTGCCCACACGCCGCTCTTGGGGTCGCGCACCGCGATCACGGCGGTTCCCGCGAAGCCGTACTCCAGCGACTGTGTCGAGATCTGGGCCGAATCGACGAACGCCGCTTCGAGACCGCGCTTCGCCGCCACGCTCAGAGCGACGATGGCGATGTCCCCGCTGCCGGTCGTCAACCCGCTGGCCAGGATCTCCTCGGCGGTCCTTCGCCGCAGGAAGTCGTCCGGCCCGCCGGTCATGAGCTTTCCCCCAGCGCTCAGGGTGTAGACCTTGCCATACTGCATGGGCTTGAGTGCGCCCACGCGGTTGAAGACTTCGGTAGCGGTATCGAAAACCGCTTGGTTTGTGTGCTGCGCGTGCAGCGCGCCGGCCGCGCACAGGAGAAACACCGGCACGGCCGCCGTGCGTCTCCACATCGTCATGTTCGTTGGGGAACTCCGACTCCGATTTAGCATAATGCGATCATGCCGTGGGCGGCGCATCGCGCGGCGGAGATTGTGATGAGCGGCGGCGGGGCGGTATGAGCGAGAATAGGTGTTCATGAGACAGCCGAACCGAATCCCCATTCTGGCGGGCGCCTTCGCTCTACTGGCGGCGATTGCCGTTCCGGCAGCCCACGCCGATGTGAAGGTCGTGACCGCGGCGGGCCGCGCGGCGCTCGAATTTCAGTTTCCCGGCGCCGCGGGTAAGCCCGATTCCATCGTGCTCGACCGCTTTCTTCTCGACGGCAAGCCGATCGCCGCGGCCAACGGGCTCGCCGTCAAACAACTCTCCGGCGGGGTGAACGAAATCGCCGCCACATCCCCCAGCCCCGGCGAATGGGAGTTCGACCTGGCGGATCAGAGCAGCGTCTACGGGTTCGGCGAGCGCTTCGACCGGCTCGACCACGCCCACAGCATCGTCCGCAACGCCTCCGTGGATTCCGAGTCGTCCAAGGGCGGCAACACCTATCAGCCCATCCCGTTCTTCATGAGCCTGCGCGGCTACGGCTTATGGCTGGATACTTTCGGCGAGGCCACCTTCGACATCAACGCCACCGAAAAGTACCGCATCCGCATCAAAGCGATCGCCCGCCGCCTGCGCGTGGTGCTCATCGAAGGGCCCAGATTCCCGCTGATTCTCGACCGCTTCACCGCCCTGGTGGGGCGTCAGCAGCTTCCCCCCTACTGGGCGTTCGCGCCGTGGAAGGCGCGCGACTACCATCGCAACCAGGCCGAAGTGGATGAAGACGTGGACCGCTACCGGGAACTCGGACTGCCGGCGTCGGTGTTGCTCATCGACAGCCCCTGGGCCACCAATTACAACACCTACGAGTTCAACCCCAAGCAGTTCGACGACGCGACGAAGATGATCGCGCATATTCACGGCGAAGGCTACAAGCTGGTGCTGTGGCACACCCCGTGGATCGACAACGCCACCAGCAAGCCGGGCGAGCAAGGATTTGCCGATAAGATACCGCCTCTCGCCACTAACTTCGCCGAGGCCGAAAAGAACGGCTACTTCCTCCACCGGCCTGACGGCGCCACTTACATTGCAAAGTGGTGGAAAGGTCAGGGCTCGCTCATCGATTTCACCAATCCAGCGGCCAAAAAGTGGTGGCAGGGACAGGTGGGCAAGGCCATCGCCGCGGGCGCCGACGGGTTCAAGGACGACGACGCCGAAGGTAACTTCGTGGGCGACGTGAAGTACTCGAGCAACGAGGACCAGCGGCTGGTTCGCAACCGCTACGCGGTGGATTACAACCACGCCGTGGCCGAGGCGCTCACCGCGCGCAAGGGCAAGGACTGGGTGCTGTTCCAGCGCAGCGGCACCACGGGCGCGCACATGCAGCCGTTCTTCTGGGGCGGCGACAACGACGCCACGTTTTCCACCGAGAACGGCCTGCCGACCGTGATCACGGCCGGGCTCAACGCCGGCATGAGCGGCATTTCCCTGTGGATGACCGATCTCGGCGGCTACAACAAGTCCGCGCGCTATGACGGCGACAACGTGCTGTTCGCGCGCTGGACCGAGTATTCCGCCCTGTCGCCGGGCATGGAAGTAATGAGCTCGATGAACCTGGGGCCGTGGGACTACGGCTACGAGGCGCTGCGCATTTTCCAGATGTACTCCGTGCTCCACATGAGCCTCTTCCCGTACCGCTACGCGGCCGCGCAGGAGAGCGCACGCAACGGCCTGCCCATGATGCGCGCCCTGGTGTTGATGCACCAGGACGACCCCGAGGCGCGCGTCGCCGAAACGGAATATTACTTCGGGCCGGACCTGCTGGTGGCGCCGGTGCTCAGCCCGGTCTCCGAGCGCGCCGTGTATCTTCCCGAAGGCGCGTGGATCGACTACTGGTCCGGAAAGCCGCTGGCGGGCCGCCGGACAGTGGTTGCCGCGGCGCCGCTTGACCGCATCCCGCTCTACGTTCGCGAGGGCGCGATTCTCCCCCGCATCCCCGAGGACGTCATGACGCTGGTGCCGCAGGCCGAGGTCAAGGACCCGAAGGTGAAATCGCTCGACGACCGCCGGGTGTATGAAATCTATCCCGGGCAGCCGCTGCGGGAGATCGTCGATTTCGAAGGCCGCGCCGTCAAGCCGGGGGCGGACGCCAGGAGCCTCGAAATCGCCGGAAAGCCCGCCCGCGTGACCCTTCGCTGGCGATTCGGCGGACCCGAGAGCGCCCAGTGCAACGGGAAGAAACTCGAAGTGCAGCGAACCGCCGATGGCGTCGTTTCGGTAGAGTTCGAGCACGGCGATTCCAGCCAGATTGCCTGGCAGTAACCCAGGCGCGCGATGTGGGGCAGGCTTTCAGCCAGTGGCGGGTTTTCAACCCGGCTTCCGGCGCCCGCTCAGGGCCGCGGCTTGCCGGTTCAACCGCGGGCGATTACAATTCAGGTTTCCCATGCCGCATCGCACACGATCTTTGTCCGCATCCGCCGCGCTCGCCGCGCTCTTCGCGATCGGCGCCGCCGCGCAACCGTCTCCCTCCGCCCAGCAGGACTACTCCGGCGAAGCCTTCGTGGTGGAGCAACTGACGACCGACGCCGTGTTTTTGGCGGACGGCGCCGGGCAGGAAGAAACCGCGATCCGCGTCCGCATTCAGTCTTCGGCCGGCGTGCAGCGGTACGGCGTTCTGACGCTCCCCTACAGCGGCGCCAACCAGCGCGTGGAGATCGTTCAGATCCGCGTGCGCAAGCCCGATGGCGGCGAGGTGTCCACCCCGGATTCCAGCGTCCAGGATCTGCCCGCCGCCGTCACCCTCATGGCGCCCACTTACAGCGATCAGCGCGAGAAACAGGTTCCCGTGAAAGCCCTTGGGGTGGGCGATGTGCTGGAATACCGCGTGCGGAAGGTAACTGCCAGGGCCGAGATTCCGGGCGAGTTCTGGTTTGCGCATAACTTCACCACCGACGGCCCCGTGCTGGAAGAGACCCTCCGCGTCACCGTCCCCGCGGGCAAGCCGATCAAGCTGGCCAGCCCGGGGAACGAACCGGAGATCGCCGGGAATGACGGCCTTAAAACTTACGTTTGGAAAACCTCGCACCGCGCGCCGCGCGACCGGAAACCGGCGGTCCAGGCAAGCCCCATCCGCAAACGCCCTTCGGTGCAACTGAGCACCTTCCGGAGTTGGGAAGACATCGGCCGATGGTACGCGGCGCTGCAGAAGCCCAAACTGGAGCTGACTCCGGAGATCCGCGCCAAAGCCGCCGAGCTAACCGCGGGCATCTCCAGCAATACAGGCAAGCTGCGCGCCATATACGAGTTCGTTTCCACCAGGTTCCGCTACGTCTCGGTATCGTTCGGCAGCGGCCGCTATGAGCCGCACGCGGCCGGCGAGGTGCTGGCCAATCAATACGGCGACTGCAAGGACAAGCACACCTTGCTGGCCGCGCTGCTGGCGGCCGCCGGGATCGAGGCATGGCCCGTGCTGATCGGCGCCGGAATCGAGTTCGACCCAGGGGTGCCCTCGCCCGCCCAGTTCAACCACGTGATCACGTACATACCGGGGGACTCGCCCACGTGGCTCGACAGCACGCCGGAGGTGGCTCCCTACGGAATGCTGCTCTCGCTCGTGCGTGGGAAGCAGGCCCTCCTCGTACCGAATTCGGGCGATCCGCGTCTGGCCATCACGCCCGCGGCGACGCCGGCTCCCACCGAGGAAATCGGGGAGATGAAGGCCCACCTGGCCGCCGACGGAACCCTTACCGGCCATTTCGACCTCGCCCTGAGTGACGACCAAGGGGTGCTCTTGAAGCGCACGTTTCGCTTGATCGGCCCCGCGAAATGGGCCACCGGGGTGCAAGCCGTCGCCAAGACCATGGGCTTCGACGGCACGGTGAGCGATGTCGATCTGGCCAACCTCAACGAGACCGAAGCTCCCTTGCATATCTCGTACGAGTACGCACGCACGGACTTTTCCGATTGGGCCAATCGGCAGATCGTAGCACCCCTGCCGATCGCTTCCCTGCCCAGAGCGGCGGACGGCGGCCGGCCATCCGAGCCCGTGGAGTTGGGCGTGGCGGACAAGCTTCTGTTCCGGGCGGCGCTGGAGCTGCCTTCGGGCTTCTCGGCGGTCGCGCCCGAAGGCGCCAGTTTACGCGAGGAGTTCGCCGAGTATAGCTCCAGTTACTCCGTGCGCAACGGAGTTATCTCCGCCGAGCGTGTGGTCCTTTTCAAGAAACAGAAGATCGATCCATCCGAGTGGGACGCGTACCTGCGGTTTTCCAGGGCCGTCGTCAGGGATGAAAGCCGGTATTTCAGGATCGTCCTGGCCGGCGCGGCCGCGCCCGCGGGCGCAGGGTCCGCTGCTTCCCACGGCGATCCCCGGTCCGCGGAGCTCATCCGGCAAGCCGTGGAGGCGTCGGACCTGCGCGAGTTTCAGAAAGCCGAGGACCTGCTGGCCCAAGCCGGGAAGGCCGGCGAGCGGCAGCCGGGCTTGTGGGCCGCATACGCCTACATATACGGACGCCAGAATCGGAACGGCAAAGCCATTGAGGCGCTCCGCAAGGAACTCGAATTCACGCCTTCCAGCGACACGGCCTTTTTATACCTCATGACGCTGGTGCAAGATGCCGGCCAACTCGACGAGCAGATCGATGCGCGGCGGCGCCTGGTGCAGTCCCAGCCCAACGATCTCACCGCTCTCAAGGCGCTGACGTCTCTTCTGATGCGCAACAAGCGGTTCCTCGAAGCCGTCGATCCGCTGACGGCGGCCATCGGCCGCAACCCGAAAAACGTCTCCCTCCGCATCGACCTGTTTCACGCCCTGCTCTACGGCGGCAAGAAGGACCAGGCCCTGGCGCTGCTTGCGAAAATGCGCGACAGCGGGCTCACTCCCGCGCAAGCCAATTCCGCGGGCTATCTGCTTATCGATGCGGGCATCGAAGTGGCTCTCGGCAGGGAGATGGTGGAGAAGGCCGCGGCCGATCTCGAGGACCGCTTGAAGAATGTGACCCTGGCGTCGCTGACCAACGCCGATTTCAAGAACGTGACGGATCTCGCCGCCGTCTGGGATTCGGTGGGGTGGGCGGCTTTCCGGTTGGGCGATATCGAGAGAGCCCGCAAGTTCGTGTATGCCGGCTGGATGTTGGGACAGCAACCCGTCCCGGCCCATCATCTTGGCCAGATCGACCAGAAACTGGGCCAGACGGACCAAGCCATCCACGCCTACCAGCTCGCGCTCGCCATCGGCCCCAATTCCCTGGAGGCACGCGAACGCCTGACGGCGCTGAGCGCCCAGGCGCCCGCGTGGCCCGGAGCGGGTCAACCTACGGACAAGTTCATGACCCGCCTGCTGGAAGAAGTCTCCAAACTGCGCACCAAGCCCGTCCCTGGACTTCCGCAAACCAGGGGCCTCGCGGATTTCTTCGTGCTCTTCTCGGCAAAGGGGATCGAGGAGGTGCAGTTCGCGAACGGCGACGAGGCCCTCAAGCCGGCCGCCAGCTTGCTACGTAAGATCCCGTATGAACCCGTACTTCCCAATGGAGGCGCGGCCAGGATCCCCCGCCGCGGCATCTTGTCCTGCTCGCCGTACACCACTCCCAATTGCAACTTCACGCTGCTGCCGCCAGCCGCCGCCACCCGGTGATCGCACGGTACCAGGACCGGTACCTCCATATCCGAAGCATGTCTTGAGACCGGCGACATCGAGGGATACGATTCAGGCATAGGATCACCTGCTGGCGAGAGAAACATGCAGATGAGTTGTCGCGAGAGAGACAGAATCATCCTGGCGTTGGCGCTCGCCGTGAACGATGCCAACAACGGTTACGCCATCCTGGAATGGGCTTCCGACGACGACGAGCGCCGCCAGGCGTTGCAAACCATTGAGACGTCGCAGGACCACTGCAACCGGCTTCGCAGGCTCGTCGTGAGCCACTGCCAGTCGCACGGCTGTTGATTCCGCGCGCGCCGGCCGCCATGGGCTCGCGCGCCGCCCCCGCCATCCGGTAAGCTGGTGAACGGTGTCAATCCCCCGGCGAATCCTCGTCATTCCGGCTGTCGGCGCCGTTTTGCTGTATGCCGGCGATTACCTCTCGCTGCGCTACCGCTTCCCGGGAAACCGCCCGGCGTTCGGCTCGGTGCGGGTCCATCCCTACTACGCCATCCCGCAGAAGAACGGGAAGACGGAGATCGTGCTCCAGGACCCCGAAACGCGCCCGTGCGTTCACTCGCTGTTCCCGCACCTGGGCGCCAATCCGTGCTGGTACGTCAGGCGGCACGTGCGGGAGCGCATCGACATGTGAGCGGCAACGGCCCCCGCCGCGAGGCCGGCCCGCGGGCTACTTCTTCTTCTCGAGCTTGAGGTTGATGACGACGTCCTTGCGCGGGTTGAAAGCGCCCAGAGTCCGCGTGGGGCTGACGGCATCCTCCAGCCGGGCGCCCACCTTGTAGTCCACGTCCGGACTCAGGTCGTGGAAAAAGTAGGAGCCGTCCGTCTGCGAGTAACAGGAGACAATCGCCTTCGTCTTGGTGTTCTCCAGAAGCACCACCGCGCGGGCAGCCGGCTTGTCGTCGGGCAGGCTGACGATTCCCGAAAGAGACCGTGGTTGGGCTTCCCCCTTCTTCGGTTTGGAGTCCTGCGCAGACCCCGCTGCCGCGCTCAGCAGCAGAACCGCCAGAAGCGCCAGGAAGCACCGGAATCTGGACGTCGCGCTACCGCCAGTCTTCGTCGCCGTCCTCCTCGTCCTCGTCTTCCAGGAAACTGTCATCTTCCTCCTCTTCCTCATCCAGCTCGTCGGCCGATTCTAATTCCAGAGGATCCGTGCCCACGACTCTAAGGTCCGCGCCGCACTCGTCGCAACTGATGGTGTCGCCTTCGTCGACGTCTTCCTCATCCACATCGATCGCGCCGTCGCAGGCCGGGCATTTTATCCCGTGATCGTCCGCCGCCATTCAAATTCCTCCCACAATACTACTGATATCCGATAGGCCGCTCGGTTGGCAAGTCCGGTCCGGTCCCCGCCGGAGTTCTTACCGGCCCGCCTGTTTCGCCATACGGCGGCGGGTTGTGGCCGGCACCAGGCCCTTCATCCGCATATACAGGAACAGGTGGGCGCGGTGCGTCAGTTCGTGTTCCTTCAACATCTGGAGCATCTCCAGCCGCGTCACCTGCTGCCCGTCCATGCGGGTGACGATGTGAGCGTAGAAGTCCGCCGGACGGGCCGCGAGTTCCGCCGCCCTCCGATCGATCGATTCCCGCAGCGCCGCCCCCAGTTGTGCCGGCGTGGCATCCGCCGGAACATCCGGCAGGTGCGGCGCCAGTTTGGCCCGGAAATCGGGTGTGGCGAAGGATTCTTCCCCGGCCAGGAGCAGACCCGTCAGCGCATGTCCGGCCTGCAGAATGTGGTTGGCGATCTCCCCGAACGTCATCACGTCCGGGCTGGGCCGGTACGCGAATTCGCCGGCTGGAAACTCTTCCACCGCCGCGATGGTATCCTGCCGCGCGGCTTTCCACGAATCGAGAACGTGCTCCAGTCTTACCATGCTTCCATTGTATCCGCACACGGGCGTGGCGACTCGCCCGCCCCTCCACGGTACAATTGAGGCATACATGCACCAGAAACTGAGTGAGCGGTTTGTGGACCTGGATCCGCGGGAAACAGCGGAGTGGAGCGAAGCGCTGGACCAGGTTCTCGAGGTCGAGGGGCCCGATCGCGCGGCATTTCTCCTGGAGAAACTGACGGAAAAGGCCCGCGCCAGCGGCGCCGAACTACCCGTCCATCTGAACACCCCGTATATCAACACCATCCGGCTCGAAGACGAAGCGCCCTATCCGGGAGACCGGGCCATGGAGCGCCGCATCAAGAGCCTGATCCGCTGGAACGCCATGGCCATGGTGGTGCGGCAGAACAAGTACGACGCCGGCATCGGCGGCCACATCTCCACTTACGCCTCGTTGGCCACCCTGCTGGAAGTGGGGTTCAATCACTTCTTCCACGCCAGCTACGGCGATCTGCCCGGCGACCTGGTCTACTTCCAGGGACACGCCTCGCCGGGAGTTTACGCCCGCGCGTTCCTGGAGGGCCGCCTCAACGAACAGCACCTCAAGAACTTCCGTCACGAGCTGCGCGCCGAGCCGGGGCTGTCCTCCTACCCGCACCCCTGGCTGATGCCCGATTTCTGGAATTTCCCCACCGTCAGCATGGGCATCGGACCGCTCAACGCCATCTACCAGGCGCGCTTCATGCGCTACCTGGAGAACCGCGGTGCGATTGCGCCGTCGCCGCGCAAGGTGTGGGCGTTCCTGGGCGACGGCGAAATGGACGAGCCCGAATCCATGGGCTCCATCACCCTGGCCTCGCGCGAAAAGCTCGACAACCTGATCTTCGTCATCAACTGCAACCTGCAGCGGCTGGACGGTCCGGTGCGCGGCAACGGCAAGGTGATTCAGGAACTGGAAGCCGCCTTCCGCGGCGCGGGCTGGAACGTCATCAAGCTCATCTGGGGCGCCGACTGGGACGCCCTGCTGGCGCGCGACGCAACCGGGCTGCTGCAACGGCGCATGGGCGAAGTGGTGGATGGCGAGTACCAGACCTACGTCACCCGGGACGGCGCTTACATCCGCCAGCATTTCTTCGGCAAGTACCCCGAACTGCTGGACCTGGTCTCGCATCTCTCCGACGACGAGCTCTTCAGGCTGCGGCGCGGCGGGCACGATCCGGGCAAGGTCTACAACGCCTACAAAGTCGCCGTCGAGACCACTGGCCAGCCCACGCTCATCCTGGCCCACACCATCAAGGGCTACGGAATGGGCGAAGCCGGCGAGGGCCGCAACATCACCCATCAGCAGAAGAAGCTGAATGAGCAGGAGATGCTGCACTTCCGCTCGCGCTTCGACATTCCCATCCCGGAGGCCACCGCGCACGACGCCTCGTTCTACCGGCCGCCCGCGGACAGCCCGGAAATGGCCTACCTGCACGAACGGCGCCGCCAGTTGGGCGGGTACATGCCCACCCGCAAGGCGCCCCCCAGCCGGATCGAAGCGCCGCCGCTCGATTATTTCAAGGAGTCGCTCGAAGGCTCCTCGGGCCGCGAAGTCTCCAGCACCATGGCCTTCGTGCGCGTGCTCACGCTGCTCCTGAAACACCCGCAACTGGGGCGGCGCATCGTGCCCATCATTCCCGACGAGGGCCGCACGTTCGGCATGGAGTCCCTGTTCCGCCAGTTCGGCATCTACGCCAGCCAGGGGCAGCTCTACAAGCCGCACGACGCTGAAATGTTCCTCTACTACAAGGAGTCCAGGGACGGCCAGATTCTGGAAGAGGGAATTACCGAGGCCGGCTCCATGGCCTCGTTCGCCGCCGCGGGAAGCGCCTACACGAATTACGGGGTGGAGATGATTCCGTTCTTCATCTACTACTCCATGTTCGGGTTCCAACGCGTGGGCGACCTGATCTGGGCGTTCGGCGACGCCCGCGGCAAGGGCTTCCTGTGCGGCGGCACGGCCGGACGCACCACGCTTTCGGGCGAGGGATTGCAGCATCAGGACGGGCACAGCCTGCTGCACGCCAGCACCGTGCCCACCTGCGCCGCCTACGATCCGGCCTACGCCTACGAGATCGCCATCATCGTGCAGGACGGCATTCGCCGCATGTACCAGTTGGGCGAAGACCGCTTCTACTACCTGACCCTTTACAACGAGAACTACCCCATGCCGCCCATGCCGGCGGACCTGGACCCTGAAGGCGTGCTGCGCGGCATCTACCGTGTGCGCGCCGCGGACGAAGGCCAGGCCGTGGTGCAGCTTTTCGGCAGCGGCCCGATCCTCAACGAAGCCCTAAGAGCGCAGCAGATCCTCGCCGAAAAGTTCCAGGTGTTCTCCGACGTGTGGAGCGTGACCAGCTACAACGAACTGCGGCGCGAGGCGCTCGAGGTGGAACGCTGGAACCGCCTGCATCCCGGCCAGCCGGAGCGCACGCCGTACGTGGCGGAGGCGCTGCGCGGGGCTGCGGGACCCATCGTGGCCGCCTCGGATTATATGAAGGTGGTGGCCGGCCAGATCGCGCCCTGGCTTCCCGGCCGCATGGAGACGCTCGGGACCGACGGCTTCGGCCGCAGCGACAACCGCGAGTATTTGCGGCGCCACTTCGAAGTCAACGCCGAATCCATCGCCGCCGCGGCGCTCTCGCGGCTGGCGCGCGACGGCAAGTTCGACGCCGCCCGGGCCACCGCGGCCTTCGCCGAGTTGGGCATCGACACGGAGGGCCGCGACCCCGCTCGCGCATGACCCCGCGCATGTCAACCGGACAACGCATCGCGGCCTTGGGGATGGCGGTCAGCGGCACGCTGGCCGTGGTCAAAGTGGTTACCGGTCTGGCGGGCCATTCCACGGCGGTGGTGGCCGACGGGTTGGAATCGGGGGGCGACGTTTTTTCCTCCGGCTTCGTGCTGCTCGGCCTGACGCTGGCCGCCCGGCCGCCCGATGAAGACCACCCCTACGGCCACGGGCGCATCGAGATTCTGACGGGCCTGCTGATCGGGCTCATCCTGACCGCCGGCGGCGCGCTCATCTCCTACGGCGCCATCGAGCGGGTGGGCCGCCCGCGCGAGGCTCTGGCGGCCTACGTGGTGTGGCCGCTGGCGGCCTCGCTGGTGGCCAGGGCATGCATGGCCTTGACCAAGTTTCATTTCGGACGCAAGCTGAAAAGCTCCGCCCTAACCGCCGATGCCTGGCACGAGACAACGGACGCGGTGTCGGCAATCGTGGCGCTCATCGCCGTAGGGCTGACGCTGACGGACCCCGTTCGTTTCCTCAACGCCGACCGGTTCGGCGGATTCGTGGTGGGCCTGATCGTCATCTCCGCCGGCGTGCGCGTGGCCTACGAGACCGCCATGCAGCTTATCGACACCATGCCCGCGCCCGCCCTGATGAAGGAGATCCGCTCCGCGGCCCTGGCGGAAGCCGGCGTGCGCGGCGTGGAGAAATGTTTTGCGCGCAAGACCGGCATGCGCTACCACGTGGACCTGCACCTGGAAGTGGACCCCGAGATGACCGTGCGCCAATCGCACGAGATCGCGCACCGCGTACAGCAGCGCGTGCTGACAACGCTCGACTGGGTGGCGGGAGTGTTGGTGCATGTGGAGCCGGCGCCGTAAAACTGCCACGCGTGGCGGTTGTTGATTTTGTAAGTGGTTTAGAATCAGTAGATTAGTTCTTGAAAAACCGCCACGCGCGTGGCGGTTTTGGGGGGAGGGGTCTGGGGCGCACGTACTCGTACATGCCGCGTCGCAACTGACGCGGCGCCCGGCGGCGGCCATACTGGAGGCAGGTAAAACGATCGAGTGGGGTTCGAATGGAACGCGCGATTAGCCGCCGGAAACTTACGGAAACACTGCGTCTCATTCGATGAGGCCGCGAGCGTGTTCTTCGATCCCTTGTCGGCGACGGGTGCAGACCCCCAATCACTCGCTCGAAGAGAACCGGTTCGTCACATTTGGTTTGTCGTCCTCCGGGCGCATACTCGTGGTGGCGCACGCGGACCGGGACGACGCGATTCGGATCATAACCGCCCGCGAGGCGACGAGGGCAGAGAGGAAGCTGTATGAAGAAGGCTAAGAAGCCGGGGGCAGATGAGCTTCGGAGCGAATACAAGCGCTCGGATTTCGGGGTGTTGGTGCGCGGGAAGCACGTCGCGCGGCTACAGGCAAACTCGAACGTCGTCGTCCTCGACCCGGAGATCGCCGACCTGTTTCCGAACGCAGCGGCCGTCAACGCAGCCCTGCGATCCCAGGCAGAAATCGCCCGGCGCACCGGCCCCCGCCCGCGTTGATCGCGCCGGCACGCCCGCGTGGGAACTGCCGCGGCAGGCTGACGCGCCGTCCTAACACAAGGTGCAACGCCGATTGGACAGCGGCTCCATCCTCGGCCCCAGCTCGACGCGTTGGCTCAAGCTGGCGTGGGTCAATGCCGTCCGGACATCGTGAGCGCCGCGGTTACTAGCAGTGGCGGCGCGATTTTCCAATCCATCGAGCGATCATACCCCGCTCAAGTGCTCATTGACGAGTGCCTTGCCCGGAA